>Ga0075671_13_pt2 | contig 55613 bp, 46 predicted proteins | sample RifGroA2_FD_68415 | JGI IMG/M metagenome (GOLD analysis project Ga0075671, IMG submission 68415) | Microgenomates (Roizmanbacteria) bacterium GW2011_GWA2_36_23
ATCATCGGCGGTGAAGCCGGATTTGGAATAATGACAACAGGAGCGGTATTTTCTAAAATCTGCAGCAGGATGGGTTATAGCCTTTTTGATTATGTAGAGTATCCGTCACTGATCCGTGGAGGGCATAATGCCTATAAAGTGCATGTTGGCGATACTGAAGTTCATGATGAAAAAGCAACAGTTGATTTTCTGGTATGTTTAAATGAGGATACTTTCACCAAACACAAATCTAAACTATCTCCTGAAAGTGTAATTGTTTTTGATGCAAATGAATTTTCCATAGAAGAATCCTATGAAAAAGTCAGTGTTCCTTTCAAACAAATTCTTTCAGAATCTAAAGGTCAGACTGTCATGAAAAATACTATTGCACTGGGAGCAATACTGGCAACATTGGGTACAGATCTTGTTTTGTTGAATAAAATGATTGAAGAGCAGTTTGCAAAAAAAGGCGGAGAAATAATTGAATTCAATAAAAGATTTGCGGAGTTAGGATTCAATCATGTTGTACAAAACCACAGTGATAAAATAAAAAAAATTTTAAAACCCTTATCAACTGAAACAACTTTGGTTATATCGGGCAATGAAGCTTTTTCATTAGGAGCGGTAATAGCCGACTGCAGAGTTTATGTGGCTTATCCCATGACACCCTCATCAACCGTATTGACCACATTAGCAGCCTGGCAGGAAAAAAACGGTATGATTGTCCGGCATGCGGAAGATGAAATCTCTGTCATAAATACAGCTATAGGATCGTCATTTGCCGGCGTCCGGTCAGCCGTAGGAACATCTGGTGGGGGATTTGCTTTAATGGCAGAATCGGTTTCTTTTGCCGGAGTAACGGAAACTCCCATGGTGATTTTTATTGCCCAGCGGCCAGGTCCGGCAACAGGCATGCCTACATGGACAGAGCAGGGCGATTTGTTGTTCAGCGTACATTCAGGTCATGGTGAATTCCCCAAAATCGTGATGGCAGCCGGTGATATTGAAGAAATGATAACATTGACAACCGAAGCATTTGATCTGGCAGATATATATCAACTGCCTGTGATAATGTTATCGGACATGTTATTGTCGGAGTCACATAAAACAATTACAAAAAAATTTATAGATGACCATATATTAAAATACAGAGTTGACCGCGGAAAAATAGTGAACCGACCTTCAGAGCAGCCGTATCTCAGATACCGGTTAACTGCAGACGGGATATCGGAAAAATTGACTCCCGGGCTAAAAGGTTTCTTTTATCAAGCTAATTCATATGAGCATAGCGAAAACGGCCATACAATAGAAGATGCGCAATCAAGGATAGAACAGGTTGAGAAAAGGGATAGAAAATTGAAAAAATATTTATCTACTAATTTTCAAAGTCCTAAAATATACGGAAATTTGGAAACAGCAAAGGTTGTCCTGGTTTCCTGGGGAACAAATAAAGGATGCATCTTGCATGCGCAGAAAAAACTTCAGGAAAAAAATATAGATACCGCTTATATGCATTTTACTCATTTATATCCTTTGAGCGAGGAAAGAATCAGACCTTTGTTTTTACAGAATAAACGCTATGTTTTGGTAGAAAATAACTTTACTGCCCAGTTTGGCAAATTACTGCGCCAAGAAACAGGAGTAGATATAAAAGAAAAAATATTACGATTCGACGGACGGCCTATAACAGCCGAAGAAATAGTTAAAAAAATATAACGGCTATAAATGTTATAAAAATTATACATATTATATGAGTCAAATTAAAGACTTTTCCGGTTATGCGCCGACCTGGTGTCCAGGATGTGGGGACCATGGTATAGGAATAGCCATCAAGTCTGCATTTGTCCAGCTTGGATTTGAACCATCTGATGTGGCGGTTGTTTTTGGAATTGGTTGCTCAGGGAATATGAATGACGTTTTAAATGCATATTCTATCCATTCGTTACATGGCCGCTCAATTCCCAATGCCATTGGCATAAAATTGGCTAACCATAATATTCCGGTAGTGGTAATTGCCGGAGATGGTGACTGTTTCGGTGAAGGAGGCAATCATTTTTTGCATGCCTGTCGTGGAAACCACGATATAACTGTGATTGTTCATGATAACGGCGTATACGGCTTGACGACAGGCCAGGGCGCGCCAACTGCTCAGAAAGGATATAAATCCAAGTCAGCGCCCGGGGGCACACTCGATCTGCCATTGAATCCGCTGACTCTGGCTATTTCCGGAGGCGCCACATTCGTCGCCCAGTCATTTGCCGGAGATGTAAACCATATGATCAATATGATTGAACTGGCGGTGCAACATAAAGGATTTTCCTTAGTAAATATTATGCAACCCTGCGTAACATTTAATAAAATAAATACTTATCAATATTATTTAAAGCACGTATATAAATTGGACAAAGAATACCGTTGCGATGAAATTGGACCTGCAATGCAGAAGGCGCTTGAAATGAATTTTGAAAAATTTCCTTTGGGAATTATTTATAAGACAGAAAGGGCTAGTTATACGGATCAACTTCCGCAGATAAAAGAAAAAACCCTAACTAATAAAGACAGATTTACTGATTATGATATTTTGCTAAAGGATTTTATATAATATATTTGAACGAATTTGTACGTTTAGATTATTGCAATAAGCTATTAATACTATAGGTTGACAATTAGCAATTAGTTTAGTATACTGCTAATACTTATGACATTTTTAATCGGAGCCTCAGAACAGCAAGTTTACCCTGTTGCAGCCGTACGCGACGGAATAGTATTTCCCATGACGGAAAATGTTTTGGTTTTCGGAAGGCAAAAAAGTGTGACTGCCATTGAAGAAGCTTTAAAAAAAGATAAAAAAATAGTTCTTCTACTGCAAAAAAATCCCTCAATAGATGATCCGAAACAAAACGAATTATATCAAGTAGGGGTTGTTGCGTCCATTGAAAAAACCGTTGTCGGTGAAAAAGGCGAAATAAATGCATTGGTAAAAGGGTTGGAAAAAGTCAGGGTAACTGCAATTGCAAAAGAAACTCCTTACATGGAAGCAAAAATCCAAAAAATTGAAGACAAGATTATTGAGGATGAGGAAACGCAAGCCATGTCCAGACATATTTCCTCGCAAATAAAAAGGGCGATCAATTTAGGAAAAACTGTTGATTTTGTTTTTCTCATGAATATTCTGAATATTACCAATCCCCAGAACTTCTCAAACCAAATAGCTGTCGTATTGGATATCAAACCGGAAGAAAGACAAGGCCTTCTAGAGGAAACAGACTTAAAAGCCCGTTTGAAAAAAGAAGTAGAATATGCCAACCGTGAGATTAAGATTCTGGAAATCGAGCATAATATTTCTTCCAAAACTCAGAAGAAATTCGAGCAGGGAATGAAGGAATCATTTTTAAGGGAAAAAATGAAAACAATAGAGGAAGAACTGGGTGAAAAAGGCGACGATAGGGATATTTCCGAATACAAGGATAAAATAAAAAAGGCAAAGATGCCCAAAGAGGTTGAAGAAAAAGCTTTCAAAGAATTAAAGAGACTTTCCCAAATGTCTCAATTCAACCCGGAATCATCATATATTCGCACTTATCTAGATTGGTTAGTGGAAATTCCGTGGACAGAAGGTTTAACCGGTAATGTCGATATTAAAGTAGCTTTAAAAATACTGAATGAAGACCACTTTGGATTAAAAAAAATAAAAGAGAGAATTTTGGAATATTTAGCTGTCATGGAATTAACCAAATTAAAAGATAAAAAGCGAAACAATCACCAACCGACCATTTTATGTTTTGTCGGACCTCCGGGTGTCGGAAAGACTTCGTTGGGACGTTCTATCGCCAGATCATTAGACAGGAAATTTGTCAAAGTGTCATTGGGCGGTATCCGTGACGAGGCGGAAATCCGCGGCCACAGAAGAACTTATGTGGGCGCTTTGCCGGGACGCATAGTCCAAGGTATAAAACAAGCAGGAACGAAGAATCCGGTATTTATGCTGGATGAAATAGATAAAATTGGCAGGGACTATCGGGGTGATCCGTCATCGGCTTTGTTGGAAGCTTTGGATCCGGAGCAAAACCATGCGTTTTCAGACCATTATCTGGAAGTTCCGTATAATTTATCCGATGTTTTCTTTATCACTACTGCCAATATTTTGGACACCATTCCGGATGCATTGCTGGACAGGTTGGAAGTAATCCATTTTCCCGGCTATACGGAAGATGAAAAATTCAATATTGTTAAAACCCATTTGATCAAAAAACAGATGGAAGCGCACAGTTTGTCAAACGGAGACGTCAAGATTACCGATTCGGCATTAAAAACTACCATACGGCGTTATACCAGAGAAGCCGGAGTGAGAGAACTGGAAAGACAGATAGCTACTATTTTTAGAAAAATTGCCAGAGAAATTATAGAAAAGAAAATTCGTACCAAAACAGTAGGAATTACGGACATTTCCAAATATCTCGGTCCATATAAATATTCTTCACAAATGATAGAGGAAAAGGATACGGTTGGAATAAGTACTGGGCTTGCCTGGACGCAAGCAGGAGGAGATATATTATTTATTGAAGTGGCAATTATGCCGGGAAAAGGTAATCTGACTCTCACCGGTCACTTGGGAGAAGTGATGAAAGAATCATGTCAAGCTGCATTGTCTTATTTGAGAGCTCGTTGGGAAACCCTGGGTTTGAAAAAAGATTTTTACAATTCCATAGATATCCACGTTCACGTGCCGGAAGGCGCTGTTCCTAAAGACGGTCCATCAGCCGGTATTGCAATAGCAACGGCAATGATATCGGCTTTAACTAAAACACCGGTAAAAAGAACTGTGGCTATGACAGGAGAAATAACGCTTCGCGGCCGTGCGTTGGAAATAGGTGGAATTAAGGAAAAAGTAATTGCTGCTCATCGTGCCAATATTAAAACCGTCATCATGCCAAAAGAAAACAAAAAAGATTTGGAAGATATACCGGAATATGTTTTAAAGGACCTGAATTTTGTTTTCGTCGACCATATGGATGAAGTTCTAAAAGTGGCTTTGGCTTTTTCCAAGAAAAAAATAGAAATACCAACTACACAAAAGCAATTCGCTCAATTAAAAAAAGAGAACAACAGAGATAAACTAAACTAAGTTTTTTCTGATATTGAAATAGCTTTCGCGTAGCCAATAGAAAATATTGTAGACTTTATAGAACAAAGGATTGATTATTAAATCATAACTGCCAGGCATTTCGGTAAAGGTTCCATTATAGCCGGCTTTAAACCTGGTAAAACCTGCCCATGGATGGCGGAAATCATATTGAGGAGGAAGAGAACCCCACATGTCAAAAGTTTTAGCACCGAGTTTTCTGCCAAGTCTTATGGATTCCCACATGATGAGATTGGCTGCCATAAAATTCCTGTATTCCAATGAAGATCCGCCGTACGGATAATATAAGACTCCGTTGAAATTAAACAACTCATAAGCCGTAAGAGGCGTATTTTGATAAAAAGCAACCAGAATATGGCTGATATTTTTTTTTAATGACTGCCAGATAATTTGATGGTAGCGCGGGGTATGTCCAAAATACTTTTGTCGTTTGCATGTTTCAAAATATAGTTTGGAGAATATTTCAAAACCTTCATCATTAGAAATTTCTTTGACAATTATTCCTTTTTTTTGTGCAATTTTAATATTATATCGTGTTTTAGGATGCAGATTTTTGAAGAGATCTTCCTCTGATTTAGTCAAGTCCAGTATTTGCGTCCATGGTGGAAAAAGCGGATGAGAGGATGAAACCAATTTTGAATTTCGAATATCGAATTTCGAATTTTTTTTGACGTATGGTTCTATTTTTATAAAAACCAAATTATGTTTTTTTCCCAGATCATATAGATGAGTCAGTACTTGATGCGAAGGCCAAATAGACCGTGGAAGGTATCCTATTTTAAACCGGGACAAAGGCAAAGGATGTAAAGTCATTTGAAATACATTGACTAATTTATCTTTCTCATATTGGCCGATACGAACTACTTCAATTCCCATTTTTTTCCTGGCTTCTCCCCATTCCCATGACTGAAGCGGATGAGGTGCTTTTGAATTGAATAGCGATTGATCGAAATCCGAAGTAACTATGTCTATCTTCATTCCTTTTTTGCTGCATCGCGCAATATGTTTAATGTTTGCTCACCACAGGTCTTCCAGGAAAAGTCTTTGGTTCGGGTTTTGCCTTTTTGGATAAGTTCCTGCCTGATCTTTTTATTTTCTTTTAGTAACAGCAATTTTTCCAATAACTTATCTTGACTTTTTGGGTCAAAATAAAGGCAAGCTTCGCCGCCTACTTCGGGTAAACTGGAACTGAAAGATGAAATGACCGGGCATCCTGATCCCATGGCTTCCAGAACAGGCAAGCCAAAGCCTTCGTAAAATGATGGCATAACCAGACAGAAAGCGTTTTTATACAGGAATCCCAGTTGATAATCGGTAATATAATCAGTGATGAATACGTCATTGTCCAATCCCAGATCAGTAACCAGTTCATATATTTTGTTGTACATCCAGCCTTTTTTTCCAGCCAACACCAATTCGAATTCCGGATATTTTTCTTGAAATTTAGCAAATGCTCTGATTAATGTTTCAATGTTTTTACGCGGTTGTAATGTGCCTACGTAAAGGATTGATGGCCTTTCGATAGTAAATTTGGAACTATTTTCATAATGTTTTTTTTGGGGAAAGTCTTTTTCAAAACCATTATAAATGACGGCTATTTTTTCCTCCGGAATTTTATAGACGTTAACTATATCTTTCATGGTAGTTTTTGATACTGCAATTATCTTTCTGGCTTTGTCGGTTGAATATTTTGTCCAGTTTATTAACGTATATAAATCTTTTTTCAGAAAATCTTCAGGGTAGAAATGATACGAAAGATCGTGAATAGTTACTACCGTAGGCACAGGGCAAAACCTGGGTGCGAAATGGGCAGGGGAAAAAAATACATCAATATCTTTAATTAGGTTCAACCTAATAGGCAAAAATATTTGCGACCAAAGGTATTTCCCTTTAATGTGTTCATATGTGAAAAAATTGTTTTCAGGCGGTAAATCCTTTCTAGGTTCGTATTTTAAAAATATCTTAAACCTCAGGTTTTTGTTAGCTTTTTTCCGGAAAAACCGCAGCAGGTTAAAAGTATAAAAAGACACCCCTACTTTCATATTGACATTTGCTTCATTACCGTCAACGCCTATTATCATATGATAGATTCAAAAACAGATAACCATTCCTGGGCAAATCTTTTATTATTGAAAAATTTAGCTTTTCGCAAACCTTTTTGTTTTAATATATCTCTTGTTTGTGAATTATTATACAGCATCTTTATCGAATGTGATATTTCCCGGACAGAATAAGGATCAACAAGAATTGCAGAATCAACTGCAATTTCCTTAAGGGAAGAGGTGTTGGAAGTGATGACCGGACAACCTGATGCCATGGCTTCAACAACAGGATAACCAAACCCTTCATAAAGAGAAGGATAGACAAAAAAAAGAGCGTTTTTGTATAAATAAAACAATTCTTCATCTTTTACGTAACCTAAAAAATGAATATTCTTTAAATTGGATTTTGGATTATCTCCCCATCCTTGAGGACCGGCTATATATAAGTGCAAATCCGGTATATCCGTTTGACTAAATGATTCAACTAAACGCTGGAGATTTTTTCTTGGTTCAACTTTACCTACTGACAGTATATAGGGTTTTATCAGTTTGGTAATGAATTTGGCTTCCCTATTTTTTTCTCCAATATCAAACGGTAAAACAGCAGGGTATAAAAGCTTAAGTCTATTTTTATCAATATTTAGGATTTTTTCTGCATCTTCAATTGTCGATGATGAATCACATACAATTAGATCGGATTCTTTCTTGACCCATTTTAACCTTTTTTTTTGGGTGTTGACAATATTGGCCGATAATTGAAGTGACAGAAAATCAAGTTTGGTTTTGAAATTGGAAATTTCCGGAAATTTGTAGATTAAAAGATCATGCAGTACGGTGATTTTTTTGGCATATGAAGCCGGTGGTTCCGTCCAATCGGATGTAACAAATATATCCACCTTGCCTATGAATTTCTCAACAGAAAAAATATGAATATCATTCCAGAGAATGCTAAGCAGGATGGGTGGAAATGAGTATTCTTTCAGACGTTGTTTTTCCAAAATAAGATTTTTATATTTGGGATTAAGCGGTTGTCTTAAAGATGAATAAAAGTAAACATATTCGTTTTTCTGATCGTATTTGAGGAGCGAGCGGACGAGTATGTCTAAATAGCGGGATACACCGGTTCCGGAATAAGAAATCTGGCTGATATCAATGCCTATTTTCATAATTCGATTTTACTCATTATTAATTTATCCTGAGCTTGTCGAAGGATCATATTGTTTCGTAAATAATTTCCAATTGAGCGGCGATTTTGATCCAGCTGTATTTTTGTTTAACCAGCAAATATGCGTCCTTTTGAATCGACTGGTAAAGCAAGCGATTAGCCAGTATGTGCATTATTTGCTTGATAAATTCTTCGCTCGATTGAGCAATCAGCACATGTTTTCCATCTTTTACATCCAGTCCTTCCACTCCGGTTTTAGTTGATATGACCGGAGCACCGGATGCCATGGCTGCCAAGATTTTCAGCCGTGTGCCTCCGGGTCCGAATATAGGAGCCAGAAACAGCGTTGAGTCATTGAATAGTTTCTTAACCGATTGAGTGTCATTTGATGGTAAATCAACCAAGGTAATGAATTTTTCATAGGGAATTTTTTTTATTTTGTGGGCATTCTGGCCGGCTATAATTACTTGGAATTGCTGAAGTTTCTTTTTTAATTCCGGATAGATTTTATTAATCAGGAAATAAGCAGCTTCGACATTTTGCAACCAATTATAATTGCCCAGAAAAAGTAGGGTAGGTTTTTCCATTTTTTTATTTCCAAGTTTTTTAGCGATCATTTCATCTCCGGCTCCATTGGGTACGATCGAGGTTTTTATACCCGGCTCAAGCGATTTAATAATTTTTTGGTCTGATTCGGAGACAGAAGCAACCATCCGGGCTTTTCGCCAGTAAAACTTTTCCCAGAATTTCAGCTTGGCGATATCAAGGTAAAAGGGTAGCTGAATAATAAAGGGGAAAGAATTTATAAAATGCTGATACACTTTGTATTCTATTGTTTGTTCGGCCAAAATAACCGGAATATTTGTTTTAGGAATATGAGGCATGACGTAAAATGTCTCTGCATGAATTACATCGTATTGGTTGCTGTGTAACAGGTTTTTTATTAATGCATGGGCTTCCTGAGAGAAATTACGGACAATTAAAAAAGGATAAAATGAAAAAACCGCTTTCAGGATAGTGGTTAATTGCCATGGCTTAGTCGGTCTTCGGCATAAATATATTTTTTTACAGTATCTTCTCAAGTGTGACAGGTATCGTTTTTCTTCATCATTTTTGTATAAAGAAACCAGAGTAATGTGGTGTTTTTTACATAGGTATTTGAGTAAGTTCAAAGTCCTGATCTGACCGCCTGATGAGGGAGGATAAGGCACATAAGGCGTAAGCATAAGTACTTTCATATTATTTTTACCCTAAACAAAGTCAAAGGGTCATAGTTTGAATAACGCAAATTTATTGTTTTCAAAAATAGTCTGGTATTTGTACTTATTTTTCATGTCGTTTCGCATACCTTCATTGAGAGTTACCAGGTATGAATAGCCCAGTCTTGACAGTTCGGGTGGGTCTTTATAAACGGAAGGAGCTCCTTTCCTGTCCATTAGATACAATAAAGTTGTATCTCCCATACGGTCAGTTACAATTTTATCCGAATCACTGGTGAGCGAATTGACTATTTTGGCGATTTGAGGTAGTTCTTCAGGTATGTGGTAATAATCCCGGACTTTATAAAATGAAAAGAAAAACGAAAGCATGAAAACAGCTAAAACCGTCATATAAGTAAAAATAGGATGTAGGAACATTTTTCTGTTTTTCAGAAGGCTGGCTGTTCCTGACCCAATTAATATAGCTACGGGTGGGAGAATTAACGTTTGGTAATATTCATGCTGGACATTTCCTCCTTCAAACACGAAAAGGTAAATAATAGCTGAGGCAAAAAGGAAATGCGGCAAATAGCGGTTGGGTTTTATCAGCAAGCCCAGCAATAACAGGAAACCTAAATAACCTCCTAAAATATAATTATTCAGTCTTTCAAAAAAAATCCACCTGAAAAAAGCTGGCCTAAGAAAAATATTCTGAAGACCTTGATAAGTATTGACGCTTGTTATCAGCCAATCATTTGGGGGTATGCCTTCAGGGAAACCGCTGATATATAACCGCCAGAGAAGAAACGGAGCAATGGATAATAGAAAAAATAAATAAAAATCTATTTTCTTCAGGACATTGAACTTATACATCCTGATAAATATATACAAAAGCGCTATTCCATAGAATATTGCTGTTGGTTTAACAAGTACGGCAAGGCTGAAAGATAATAATGATAAAGAAAATAACATTATTTTAGGTAGCATGGTTTTGACCTCGGAATACTTATAGAGGAAAAAAACAGCTATAAAGGCAAAGGATAAGGCGCTGGTTTCGGGTAGTACTACACGGGAAAAAAATACAAAATAGGGAAAAATTGCATAAGTTAAAGATGCAACCGCAGCTGCTTCCCGACCAACTTCTTTCAGGCAGATATAATAAATGACCGCAATAATCAACAATGAAAAAACAGCTGTAACTATACGACCATGAACTTCCACAGGCAAACCGGAAAAAAGATTATGGCTTATGGAAATGATTGCGTTATAAATGGGAAATTCCACAAAGCGTAATCCTTCAGGATTTTCCCGGCCGGTTTGATTGCTTGACAGATCATCATATTGGGGCTTGAGCAAATTTATTCCGTTTTTTGAGAAATTTCTGCTGACTGCTGCCGTATCTGCCTGTCTCCAGGAATGTAAATCCGCCAACGGTGTATTGATTTTGTACAATCTGAATCCTAAGGCGATGATCAGTATAAAAGACAAAAGGCACAAGTCGATTATTGTAAATTTATTTTTTTGCTTTTGCATACGGTAAAAATCCGATAAATAAGCCGGCTATGAACCAAAACTGGAAAGCTATCTTGGATGCTTCAAAAACATCAATATAAGTTGCATTTACCAGTAAACCGAGTAATCCAAAAAGGAATCCTCCGTATAAATATTTTTCATCGGTTTTCATTTTGATAAATGCAATAATTATGGTTTTGGCGATTATAAAAAAAATAAGGCCAAGAAGTAGCGTTCCCAGCAAACCTACTTCACCGAGCGATCTCAGATAGTCGTTATCAGTAGCTTCGGTGATAGAAGAAGGCCCGGTTCCCAGAATAGGATTAAAAAGAAATGCATTAATCGCACGCGGCCATTCTACCTGCAGTCTGGTGGCGAACGAAATATCTGACACTACCGTATTGATGGGTTTTAATTTGGCGGCAATTGAAGCGGTCAAATCTCTTTCTTCCTTTGAAGATAATTTTTTTCCTTTGCTTCTGGCTTCGGTTCTGATTTCATCCAGAATCCTTTCTTTCAATAGTTCGTCCTGTTTGGGAATGGAATCAGTTGCCTGTTGGCCTCCCGATTGTTTCAGCCCGATATAAAAAGATCCGGCCGGTAATTCCTTGGAGGTCATTGCCTGAGGGATAACTACTTGTCCGGTTTGCTGATTGACAAAAATTTGCTTGACTTGGAAGGTTCTCTTAAAGCGGGAAGTAAGATTGTTTGAACTTAATGTAAAAATTAAGGTGAATAACAATACAACAAAAAAATGCTTGGGTTTGCGGAGAAATAATAGAAAAGGAAAAGTTGAAAGTATATATGAACCATAGGATACCCGCGAGGCGGTGAAAACAAGGATCAATAAAGAAGCAATAAACAACAGAAAATATTTTAAACTGCTGCGAAGAAAATAAAAACCCAAGACTATCGGCATAAGAAATATCAAATATGCCGCCAGATCATAATGACCGGAAAAAGTTGAAGATATGCGGGCTTCCGGAGTGAGAAATAATAAATAACCTTTGGCATATTCGGGATTCATTGTTTGGACTGCCGGCCAACCAAGAAATTTTTGTCCAAGTCCGTATATATTGACGATAAGAAAAGCCGCTAAAATTAACCCGATGTAGAAAATAAAATCCTTTTTGCTTTTAATCACCGATAAGGCTATCAAGAAGACCGACATGTATTCAACACGCCGAAACGCATGTAAAAATGCCAAGTGTTTAACCGTAATTGTCTTTGCAATATAGACCGCATAAAAAGAAGATGCTAATACAGCCAGCCAATATAAGGCGAATAAAATAAAAAACCGCCGGTCAATGGTTGTCTTTTTTCGTAAAAGCTGTATGAGATAAATTCCTAAATAGATTACCATGAATAGATCCTCCATGCGTATGGCAATATATGTGTAGTTGATCATCCGGAGAGGTAATTTGGGATAAAGCGGAATAAGAAAAATAAAGACAACGGTTAGAATTTTAACCAAATTAGCGTCAAGCCATTTTAGCCCGCTTCGACGTAGCTTCAGCGAGACGAGCCAGCTTATAAGCTTCTTCATATGTTTTTAATAAATACTGATTGCCGGTGATCTTTCCGATCATTAAGGCAATCAGAGACTTTAATTTTAGCATAAATCGAAGAAAAAATTGCGAAAAGCCATCTTTATGGTGTTTGTTATAAAAAAACAGAAAACCCTTAAATACTTGTAAAATAGGATAGGTCTTGCCGTTGCTGGAGGCGCTTCCAAGGTGGATGAAATGGGCTTCAGGATAAAAATAAGTTTGGTAACCGGATTGTCGCGCTCTGTATAACAAATCCAACTCTTCCATATACATGAATATATTTTCGTCAAAACCATTAACATCTTCAAAGTATGACTTTCTTGCCAAAATGCATGCACCGGAAACCCAATCCACTTTTTTTAGGCGGTTGGGGCTATATCTGGTCAGACCCCAATAATCTCCCTTAAGAAAAAGAGCTCCGAATACAACGGGTAATGAATAAAATGGTCCGGCAGAAGGCTGCGGGGTTTTGTCCTTATTTAATAATTTGCCACCTAAAAAATGGACGGTTTTTTCGTTTTCCTTATAAAACAAGAACATCTTCTCAATGGCGTTATCAAGGACAACAATATCAGAATTAAGAAAGAGCAGATAATTTCCTTTTGATTGTTTGACAGCCTGGTTGTTTGCTTTTGCAAAACCAATGTTTTTGTTATTCTGTATCAAATTCAAATTTCTAATTTTTAATTTTAAATTTTTAATTTTATTAACCGTTCCATCGTTTGAAGCATTATCCACTATGATTACCTCATAATTGATTGATGATCCTTTAAGCGATTCCGAAATCGAATCGAGACAGTTTTTTGTTATTTCCTTGGTATTGTAGGATATTACGATGATTGAAAGATTCATATTTCCTGCAGCCTGCATATTGTATAATTATACATGAATGTTGGCATAGCTTTTATCCAGGCTGGATAGCTCAGCGGTAGACCTGCCTGCCGGCAGGCAGGGCATTCGTTTCACCTAGCCGCAGATGTCATAAGCTAGCGTAGCTCAGCGGTAGAGCACTCGTTTCATAAGCGAGACGTCACAGGTTCGAATCCTGTCGCTAGCACCAGCCTTGGCAAGAGGCTACTGTGAACATAAAACCTTGAAAATTTGAAAAATTAAGTATAAAGTAATTATATGAAACAATTAACTAAAGATGACCTATTAACTCAAGTTAAAAACGAAGTTGTTATCCAGGATTATTCCAAAAAACCTGAGATTGAAGGTATAAAAATAACGGAAATAAAACGATACGGTGGAGAGGACGGTACTTTTGAGGATTTGGTAAGAATAAACGAAAGCGGATATCTTGAACTTTTTCCGGAATTTCAGTTAAGGCAGATCAACCGGTCAAAATTAATCGGTAATGCTATTAAGGCATGGCATATTCATCTGAATCAGGAAGATATCTGGTATATCCCGCCGGAAGACCATATGATGCTGGGCTTATGGGATGTCAGGGAAAATTCGTCCACCAAGGATTTAAAGATGAGGGTCTTGATGGGGACCGGAGCGCCGAAATTAGTCTATATCCCCAGGGGAGTGGCCCACGGTGTTGTGAACTGGAGTAAAAAAGCCGGCACGATAATATATTTAGTAAATAATCAATTTAACTTGCAAAACCCTGACGAATACAGGCTTCCATGGGATAAAGCAGGTCGAGAATTTTGGGAAATAGAAAAAGGCTGAGACTGCTTAAGGCAACTTTTTTAATGTCAATAATGCCTCAATGCCTTTTTTCAGGTATTTCCAGTTTTTAGGCATAATAAAGTTCTTATACATTGGTATTGTTTTCAAAAAACTTAAATCCGATATCTTACCGAATCTGCCGGCGGAAAATCGATCCAGATTATAAATTGTGTTATTCTTTCTGAATATTTTCTCAGCCATTGCTTTGCCTATTAATGGCGCGAATTTAAAACCTGTTCCACAAAAGCCTCCGGCGATAAAAATATTATTTATTCCAGGCAGTTCATCGACAATAAAATCATTATCTGGTGTCATATCATAATAGTTAAATTCTGATTCCATTAGTTTGATTTTTTTCAGATCAGGCAGACAATTTTTAATAAAATCAAAGTTATTTTTAATAATATCTTGTTTTTGTGGATCAAATACAGATTTAACCAGTTTTGCTCCCATTGGATCAAAATAGGCTACCTTAAGACCAGGAGATTGGCCATACAGAGGGTGTCCGTAAATACCCGCATCCAGATAAGCAAAAACAGGCATATTTTCAGATGAATATTTATTTTTAAGATATGGAGGCACTTCAAAATAATCCAACTGTTGTTCAATCGGAATAATTGGCAGTTTTAACCAAAAAGCTCCCTCTACTTTTTTAAGCATCTCAATTGACCAGACACCAACAGCCAAGGCTACGTTATTAGTTCGAATAGTTTTTTTGTTAAACTCAACCAATATCTCTTTTCCTTTTCTTTTTACCTTTGTAACTTCACTGTTTTCCAATATTTTTACACCTTTTGAAATCAGCGTGCGTTTAAGAAAATCCAGTATAGCCGGTATATAGAGAAAGCCCGCATCAATATCCAGGCAGGCTATGTCTGCGCCAAACTGTAAAAATTTCTCCTTGAGTTTTTTACTATTTTTGTAGTAACGAGCATTATGGCCTAACGAATTCAAGATTTTGTAACTTTTATAAGCATAAGTTAGCTCTAGTTTAGGAGTGACTTGTTTTTTGGCAATATTTAGACAACCGCATTTGATGATAAATTTTTTTTTGGATTTTGCTTCAAGATCCACCCACATTTTTTGGGATTCAGATGCCATGACAGAATAAAACGGATCCAGATAATCGTTTCTGATTGATCTTGAATAACCTGATGACGCACAGAATTTATTTCCGATTTCTCTTTTTTCCAGTAAAACAATCTTTTTGGAAAACTGAAGCGCAAAATAGGCTGTAAATAGTCCCATTATTCCACCTCCGATAATAACAAGATCCTGATTTTGATTTTTCATGTGGTAGTTAATAAATTATTATTGACTGCAGTCTACGTTGATGTTTTTTTCTTAGCTTTGTATAAAACATAGGCAAAATCCTCAATGTCCGGCTTATTTACTGTTTGTCTCTGGCTAAATAGATCGTATTCAAAGGCAGCAAACAATTTTTCTATTGGAGAATTGAATTTATTGATATAAATCCATGCTTTCTCGTCGAAATTTCTAACTGTTTCCATAAAACTCTCAATATTTTGCGGGGTTGGTATTTTAGGAAAAATCGCGGCAATCCTTAAAAAACCGACAGACGATTCAATATCCAGATCTGCATCTTCCAAACTCTTTTTGAATTCTGTATCGTCCGGAAAACAAGCAGGCAACAGGACCTTACCTTCTTTGCCAAGGAAAATTCCTTTTCCCTGAGATTCTCGAGTCTGGAAAACCGACGGTTCATAAGTTATTATTCCCGCTGCAGCAGCTTTATAAACCAAAGCATCATTTGAGCCATATTTTTCAATCACCAGTTTTCCGTCCGGTTTTAAGGCATATCCCATGTTTCTGATTGCCTTTTGCCAGAATTCAACGTGATTGATAACTCCAAAAAGGGAAGTTATGCCATCGTATTCATTAGCAGGATAAGGGAATGCTTCGGCTAAGCTTACGCCTAATTCAACCTTTAGCGGTTTATTCAAAATAAGGCTGGTTCTGGCGATTTTATCGGCGGTAATCCTGACATATTCTTCTGTAGCGTCAAAAGCAGTTACCTGCGCTCCTAAAGCAGACAAATAAATTGCTTCTCTGCCCGTACCACACCCAACATTAAGGAATTTTTTATCAGCTAATGGGTTGTCCTGAAAATCTGTTTGCCGTAAGGAAGTAATACCGAAAGCGGAAAGCATATTTCTGACTTCAAATAATCCCATCATAGTCAACGCCTTATAATCCGGATATTCTTGTTGATCGTATTGATCTGCAAATGCCTTTTCGATCTCATCAACTTTTGTTGTCCAATCAGATTGTGGTTTGGAAAAGGTTTTGATCACTGGACCGTAGTCATTCAATGAAATCAAACCCATTTCTTGTTTATCAAAAATCTGTCCTGTAGAAACGTCAAGCGCTTTAGACAAAACCTTGTTGGCGAATGCTTCTATATTATTTGTCATATTTGGTAATTAATTTTTAACAAAAAAAACCCGCCGGAGCGGGGTATTAAAAAACAAATTACAACTAAATTACCCCGCCGAGACGAGGTGATGATGAAAATTAAAGTTATTAGTATTTTGTATTATCATGTTAACATGATAACATAGAGCTTTGATTTTGTCAAATATAAAGTATAATTACAATATGAATACTATCAATAACTTTTTACCGAGAAATGAAAAAGAAAAGGTATTAGCCAGATCGTTTCTGAAATTAAAAAACGAACAACAGGTAATGAATTATTTGCGGGATTTATTGACTCTTCAGGAAATAGAAGAATTTGCCAATCGTTTGGAAATTGCCAGGTTATTGGAAAAAGGCGAATCTTATATTTCTATTGCCACGAAAACACACGTGTCAACTACAACTGTCACCAGAGTAGCCCATTGGCTTAACCGGGGCTGTGGTGGTTACAAGAAAGCATTGCATAAATAATTTTGATTTTTTGTTATTTAATAAGTGAAACAATCAAACGCTGGAAATATAATCAAAGCCATTATTGCCAGTATTGTCATTGTTATCCTGGCAGCTACAGCATTGTCCACACTTTTATTATTCTCTAAAAATAAACCTCAAAAACTGTCGTCTACCAAATTCAACAGTTTTGAAAAATTCACATCTGAATCTCAATTCAAAGAATATTTACAAAAGGCAGCTAAGAATCAATCTAGAGAAAGTAGCCTAATGATGAAAGGATTGAGACCGGAAGCTGCCCCTACCACTACTTCTGATCTTGATCAATCATATCAAACCGGAGAACCCGGCAGGGTATCCCAAACCAATGTCCAGGTGATAGGAATTGATGAGCCGGATATTGTCAAGACTAATGGTACGGATTTATATTTTGCCGGTTTTAATAACAGGATTTATGAAGAACCGATACCCGATACTTTTCCAAATAAGATGATTATGCCCCCTGACATAATTGCCAATTTAGTTAAATCATTCAGGATATTTCCGGTTTCAGAATTATCAACTAACGCGACAATAAAAAATTATGGAGATCTTTTACTGTATAAGACTACCCTGGTTATATTTGATGAGCAAGGAAACAACAGCAGGCGAGGTATTTATGGATACGATGTGTCCAACCCCACAAAACCTAAAGAATCATGGAGAATAAACTATAAAGATAATACTTATAAAATCCAGGCAAGGTTGTACGATAAAAAAATTTACCTGGTTACCGTAACCAATTCGGAAATTAATAAACCTTGTCCGATTGTGCTTTTTACCAGAGATAACAACCCTTTGTCAATCCGTTGCACTGATATTTATCATCCGGTAATGCCGGTTAGTACAGACAGCATATATACTGTTTCTAAAATTGATACCAGAACAGGCGAAGTAGAAAAAACTGTTTCTTTTGTCGGCTCATCGCAGGAGTCAGTTCTTTATATGTCAAGAGAAAACCTGTATGTCAGTTATTCTTTTGCAAGCGATTATTTGCCAATTTTCAATGATTTTATTAACGAAAATACCGATATATTTCCTTTATCGCTCGCGCAAAAATTACAAAAATTGCAAACATATGATATCAGCGAAAATGCCAAAATGGTGGAATTTGAGACGTTGCTCGGGAACTATTTGAACGGATTGGACAGCGATAAAAGATTGACTTTGGAAAACAATCTTAACAATAGGGTAAAAGCGTACTTAACCAAACGAAATCGGGATTTGGAAAAAACCGGCATAGTCAAAATTAATATTAATAATTTTGCTATTGACGCATTGGGCGAAATACCGGGAAAACCGTTGAATCAATATTCCATGGATGAATATAAAAATCATTTGAGAATCGCAACAACCGTCGGATCAAATAATTTATTCTGGAGATTCGGATCAAACACAAACCAAACAGTCAATGACGTTTATGTATTGAACAATGACCTGAAAATTTCCGGTTCTGTATTGAATTTGGGTAAGAATGAACGGATTTATTCGGCCAGATTCATTCAGGACAGGGGATATGTGGTGACTTTCAGACAGACAGATCCTTTTTATATTATTGACCTGTCAAACCCGAATAATCCGCAGTTAAGCGGTGAATTGAAAATTCCCGGTTATTCTTCATATTTGCATCCCCTAACATCAAATATTATTTTAGGTGTAGGTAAGGAAAATCAGCAGGTTAAATTGTCTTTGTTTGATGTTTCAAATGCATCATCTCCGCAGGAAATAGATAAATTCCTCATGGATGAGTATTGGTCAGAAATCATTGATAATCCACGCGCTTTTTTGGTTGACGAGCAGTTCAAGATATTTTTTATCCCGGGTAGCAAGGGCGGGTATGTGTTTTCATACGAAAATAATAAATTATCATTGACCAAGGCTTTTGAAGGCATCCAGACAAAAAGAGCTGTTTATGTCAATAATTACCTTTATATCATTACAGAACAAGGAATTATTGTTGTAGATGAAAAGACTTGGGATAGAGTTAAAGAGCTTAGTTTTTGATCCAGTCCGGTGTATAATATTTTTTCCCCCGTAAATTCTTCGGCATATATTCCTGTATAACTTTTTTACCTGTTTGTTTTTCCTTTAGCCATGGATAGCGGACATGATCCCGGCCATAACCTAAAGACTTCATGACTTTGTTGGATGGGTTTCTTAAATGCAGAGGAATAGGATCAAGATTTTTTTCGTCTATATCCTGCAATGCCTGTTGGATTCCGTTGGTCGAGGCAATGGATTTTTTTGCAGTAGCCAGATATGTGGCGGTTTGGGCTAAAATTAAACCTGCTTCCGGCATGCCGATCATATGGACTGCGCTCATGCAGGAGGTAGCCAAAACCAAAGCAGTCGGTTGGGCATTGCCGACATCTTCGCTGGCAAATATCAACAACCGCCTGGCAATAAAAACAGGATCTTCTCCTGCCTTTAACATCCTTGCTAAATAATGAAGGACCGCATCAGGATTGCTGCCTCTTAAACTTTTTATAAAAGCGGAAATCGTGTCATAATGCCAGTCGCCTTTTTTGTCGTAATAAATAGCTTTTTGCTGGACTGCGTCTTCAGCCACTGTGAGTGTTACAACACCCTGAGAGTGTTTTTTATCAGCTTTACCACCCTCAGGGTGTACTATAGAAGCTGCCAGTTCAACCGCATTAATGGCTGTCCGGCCGTCGCCGTTGGCATGTTTGACAATATGCTCCAAAGCGCTTTTGTCCCATTTGTGTTTTGGATAAAATTTGATTGCCCGGTTGACAATTGTTTCAATTTCTTTTTCCGATAAAGCATACAAAACGTATATTTGGCTGCGGGAAACCAAGGGAGCAATCACTTCAAAACCGGGGTTTTCAGTGGTGGCGCCGATTAAAGTAATGGTTCCGTCTTCTACGTGGGGAAGAAAGGCATCTTGCTGGGATTTGTTAAACCTATGGATTTCGTCAATAAACAAAATGGTTTTTTTCCTGAACAAAGTCTGGTCATCTTTTGCTTTGGCAATCACTTTCCTGACATCAGCCACACCTGAAGTGACTGCGGAAAACGGAATAAAATCCGCATCAACATATTTGGCAATCAATCTGGCCAAAGTGGTTTTACCGCAACCTGGAGGTCCCCATAATACCATGGATGTAATTTTCCCGGATTCCAGTATCCTTCTTATGAATCTGTCTTTGCCGACCAGGTGTTCCTGTCCGACAAATTCATCCAGATTTTTCGGTCTCATCTGTTCTGCTAAAGGAATATCCATAATATAATATATTAATAAGTTTAGCGAGTTTAGAAAGTTCAGCGGGTTGATTCGCCAGCTGGCGAAAACTCGTTAACTCGCAATAACGCTAAATAAAAAATAATTATTAAAATATATGAACTAACGTTCACCAATATAATAGAAGATTGTTTTTCTTAATGCAAGGGGATTTATTATAACAAACCCATTTTTTCCCTGACTTCTTTGACTGTCTGTGATGCAATCGCCCTGGCTTTTTCAGCGCTTTCCCTGATTACCCTGTCGACATAATTATTATCTTTGGCTATTGCCAAACGTTTTTGCTGGAAAGACTGCAGTTCCTTGTAGATAGCTTCGGAAATGCGATCTTTAATTTCCACAAATTTCAGCGTTCCTTGTTTAAATTGTTTTTTATATCCTTCAACTTCTTCAGGGATAAATAACTCCGAAAATGCAAATAATGATTTTAGTCCTTCAGTCATTTCACCGCCGGATCGGGTAGCAGTGGGGATAGACCTAATTTTTTTCCTGATTTCCTCAATTGAATCAGTTAGATTGATATAACTGCCTTTTACTGTTTTGCTCATTTTACCTGTTCCTGAAAGTGAAGGAACATACTCTCCCTTGGTGGCAAACCTAATTGGTTCCGGAAAATCCATTCCATAATCCTGATTCATTTTTCTGGCAATTTCCCTGGCTACTTCCAAATGGGGTTCCTGGTCAATGCCGACAGGAACAAGTCCTGCTTTATAAACCAAAATATCTGCTGCCATGAGAATAGGGTAATTGAGAAGCGCCATAGTAATATTTTTGGGATGCTGCTTAATCTTATCTTTATAAGTAGGTAGGTGCTGCATACGGTTGACTGTCATTATTGAGGAAAAATAAAATGCCAATTCAGTATGTTCGGGCACATCCGATTGGTAAATAAGCATGCTTTTTTTTGGATCAAGCCCGGCTGCCAAATAATCAATAATTATTTCCCGCTTGTTTTTTTTCAGTTGTTCGGGATTAAAAGGGGTAGTAATAGTATGGACATCAACCACGCAATAAATTGTTTCGTATTCACCGGTGCTTTGCAGTTCCAAGAATCCTTTGACTGCTCCCAAATAGTTTCCCAAATGCAACCGCCCGGTTGCCCGAATTCCGGAAAATACTCTTTTGATTTTATTTTCAGATAATTTTTGGAATGAATTGTTTGAATCTTCAATAATATCTTCAGTTGAGGAATCGGGTAAATTTTTGAGATCGTTTGATTTTAATCGAATTGTATGTTGAAAGCTGCCTGTGCCTCCCAAGACAAATTCTTTTTCAAAAACATTTTTATCGATTATTGTTTGTTTTACGCCAGGCAATAAATGGCGAGCTGCTCCAACAGGTAAGCCGGTAATGTTAGCAAATTGCTCTTGAGTGGCAATTCGCAAAGATTTGATACCAAGAATTTTTTTTACTTTTTGAAATGAAATTTTGACATCATCTCGACGTATTAACGCGATTGGATTATCATCGGCTATCATTAATAGGGTTGCTGCACTATCGGATAAAGTTTTGCCAAGATAGCTGACGACTTCAATAGGTTTTACTAAGTGAGGATGTTCCAGGATTTCATTTTCTATTCCTATTTGTTTTAATTTTTGGCTGTATTCAACTACTTTTTGGTCAATCATATTTTTAAATTTATTGTAATAATGATAATTGTACATTAATGTTCCTAATTTTTCTTTTCAGATCAACAGCGGTTCTCATGTTAATTTGTTTTCCAGGAAATCGTCATAACCTTTTAAATCCAACAGACCATGACCGGATAAATTAAAAACAATGGTTTTCTTTTTACCTTCTTTTTTGGCAGCAATTGCTTCATCAATGGCTGATTTGATGGCATGAGCTGATTCCGGTGCCGAAATTATTCCTTCACATTTGGCAAACTCAATACCGGCTTTGAATACTTCAATTTGATTGTATGCTTGTGCCTCTATAAGCTTTTTTTCATGCAAAAAGGATATTAAAGGCGCCATACCATGGTATCGTAGACCTCCTGCATGAATAGGTGATGGCGTAAAATCACACCCTAATGTTTTCATTTTCAATAAAGGAGTCATTCCGGCTGTATCGCCAAAATCATATTTGTATTTACCTTTGGTCAAAGACGGGCAGGATTTTGGTTCCACTCCTATAAACCTGGTATTTTTTTGTTTACCCGCCAGGCAATCGGCTATAAAAGGAAAAGTAATACCGCTAAAATTGCTACCTCCGCCGCAACAACCAATTACAATATCCGGATACTCGCCAGCCATTTCCAGTTGTTTTTTGGTTTCCAAACCAATAATGGTTTGATGCAACAGTACGTGGTTTAGGACGCTGCCCAATGAATATTTTGCTCCTTTGGTGGAAATAACTTTTTCCAAAGCTTCACTGATGGCTATTCCCAAACTTCCGGGGTGGTCCTCATCATCTGCCAGCACTTTTTTACCGTAATCAGTCAATGATGAAGGACTGGCATGGACATCTGCTCCAAATATTTGCATGATAACTTTTCGGTAGGGTTTTTGCTCAAACGACACTTTAACCATGAAAATCTCGCATTGTAAACCAAAATAATTGCAGGCTAAAGCCAGGGCAGAACCCCATTGGCCGGCTCCTGTTTCTGTAAAGAGCTTTTTTATTCCCTCTTTTTTATTGTAATAAGCTTGTGCCAAGGCAGTATTTAATTTATGGCTGCCTGACGCATTTCCTCCTTCATACTTGTAATAAATATGTGCCGGCGTATCCAGATATTTTTCCAGACGATTTGCCCTGAATAAAGTAGAAGGCCTGTACAATTTGTATAAAGCCATTACTTCTTCAGGAATGGGGATTTGCTTTTCCACAGATACTTCCTGCTTAATCAGTTCCATAGGGAAAATAGCTGACAAATCAGCCGGTCCGACTGGTTGTCTAGTATTGGGATGTAAAGCTGGTTCCGGCAATTCGCCTAAATATTTTTTCAGATAATAATTAATGTTCAGATAATTTTCCGGTATTTGTTTTTCATCAAGTTGAATTTTTGTAATATGCATAAAAATAGTCAATTAATAAATAGGGGTTATTTGGAAAGCAAATTAATGCTTACCGAGTGGCAGGTTTGCGCCACGAAGAAGGGGAGATATTGGCAAAACGGCCTTTTTTTATTTCATTGGAACCTCGGGTAACAGTGGCGACTCCGATACCGAGTTTTTCGGCAATTTCATGTTGGGGGATTCCGGCTTTTAACATTTTGACGATCTGAACTCTGGTAGGGATTTCTTCCAGTTCCTGGGGAGTGAATAATCCCAACAAAAAATTCTCCATTGTTTTTTTGTCTTTAACAGCCAACAGATCGGAGATCAAATTGTGGAGAAAAGTCCTGTTCATGAGTACTATTATACTAGTACACTAGTATTTGTCAAGTGGAATAAACAAGTTTAAATTAAATATAAATTACTGGGGTGTTTGAATCCAAAAAGTACCTTTACTTCCTTGGCATCTTCCACAAACTAGCACTGCTTCTTGACGATTCCAATCAATGCTTCTTGCTCTCAGCCCTTTAACAGTTTCGTAATTGGCTATAAAAGAAGTAAATGTTGCACCAAGATTACCTAGATTAAGTATAGAAATAATAGTTAATAGGTCAAGAAATGGGCAATTTGGATCATTCTCATTACAGGAACGCATAATATCGTACCCTATTGTTGGTTTATCTACTATGTATAAACTCGTACCATATTCTGCCATAATCATTTATCTTATGAATAAATTGGAGGCAATAGAAGCAAACGATTATTAATTGACATATCTATAGGAATTGTAGTATAATTATAATTAAATTTCAATTAAATATGACAAAAATATTTTCGATAAAAGCGGAAATTATATTGAGGAGGAGCATTGGGAAGGGTAATATGCTTATGGCATAATTTTATTTTTATTACCTGACCCCGACAGAAGCGTCGGGGATTTTTTTTGGGTTAGTTTCTAAATCGGAGATTTAGAAATACTAACCCAAAATCCACCGGTTATTCGCTCCTCAAAACGACGAGTGAATAACGAAGAGTGAAGTTTTGAGGGAAGAATAAGGCGGATATAATTACAAATTAATCCCGACTCAGTCGGGAAAACTAAACAAATATGAATAAAATATGGCAAAAAGGCAAATCCGGTACAGCGCTGAAAATAATTGATGATTATTGTTTTAACCAGGATGCACAGTTGGATAACAGTCTCGTTAAATATGACGTCTATGGTTCAATCAGCCATGCATTTGCCTTGAATAAATTAAATATTATCACGGAAGATGAATTACTACAGCTTAAAAAAGCGCTTAAGGAAATCCTGGAGTTGGAAAAACAGGGTAAATTTACTATTGAAGCCGGCGACGAGGATATCCATTCTAAAGTGGAGAGTTATTTGATTACAAAATTGGGGAGTTTAGGTAAGAAAATCCACACAGCAAGAAGCAGAAACGACCAGGTATTGGTGGATCTGAGACTATATTCAAAAGACCGGCTTTTAAATGTAGTACAAACAGTCATAGGGCTTGCTGAGACATTCCAAACTTATGCAAAAAAATATGAATTCATTCCCATGCCGGGTTATACCCATATGCAAAAAGCAATGCCGTCATCGGTTGGCTTATGGTTGGGTAGTTTCAGCGAAAGCCTTTTAGATGATTTGCCGGCAATAAAAACAGCCTATGATCTTAATGATCAATCACCTTTAGGGTCAGGCGCAGCTTATGGTTTATCATTATCAGTTGATAGACAATTGACTGCTGATATGTTGGGTTTTCAAAAAGTGCAAAATAATTCATTATATTGCCAAGCATCCCGACCGAAAATAATCCTTTGTATTATCCAGTCTTTGGTGCAAGTGATGTTGACATTATCCAGATTTGCCGAGGATATGTTGCTTTTTACCACCAACGAATTCAATTTTTTTACAGTCGGTACAGAATTATGTACAGGATCAAGCATAATGCCGCAAAAGAAAAATCTTGACATAATGGAACATTTACGGGCAAAAACTCAGGTCGTTATTAATTATCAACAGTTAGTTGTTTCACTATCGGCTGGTTTGCCCTCAGGTTACAACAGTGATTTTATTGAGACCAAAGGACCGTTGATGAATACTTTTCTGAGAGTGAATCAATCTTTGGAAATTGTTCAATTGACTGTCAAATCAATTCAACCTAATATAGAAATTTTGAAAAAAGCCATGACGCCGGAACTATATGCTACACATGCAGCTTATGAATTGGTAAAAAAAGACATGGCTTTTCGTGAAGCATATATAAAAATTGGCAATGCATTGGATAAAATTCCGGCATACGACCAAGTCGAAGTTTTAAAGCAATCAAATCATTTAGGCGGCACTGGAAATTTGGGAGTGGAGCTTATCACAAAACAGTTAATTAACTATAAAGAATGGTGGGAAAAACAGGTAGAACTATTCAAAAAAGCCGTCAATTTATTAATTAAATAAATAACGTATGCAACAAAAAATGAGGTGATTTGTTTAAAGGTCAAACCTAATTATTAATTTATTTAAATTATTATGAAAACAAAAACATCATATATCAAAGTAGCTTCATATGAAGCTAAAGTCGGCCAGGTCAAAAAAGTTTTATTATTGTACTCGGGAGGTTTGGATACTTCTGTCATGTTGAAATGGATACAAGACCAATACAAAGCAAAAGTGATTGCCCTAACTTTGGATATTGGCCAACAAAAAGACGACTTGGAAGAAATCAAGCAAAAGGCTTTAAAATTCGGGGCTATCAAGGCCATTACTTTGGATGCCAAAGAAGAGTTTGCTAATGATTTTTTAGCAAAAGGAATTAAAGCTAATGCTTCATATCAGGGTGAATATCATTTGTCTACGCCAATCGGTAGAGCTATGTTGGCTAAAAAAGCAGTAGAAGTGGCATTAAAGGAAGGTGCAGATTGTATTGCGCACGGTAGTACCGGCAAGGGCAATGATCAGGTACGCTTGGATGGTTATATTTTGACATTGGCACCCAATATGAAAGTTATTGCGCCTGTCAGAGAATGGGGTATGGACAGAGAAGAGGAAATTAAGTATGCGGAAAAAAATAAAATACCTGTGCCTGCCAGTCTGGATTTTCCGTACAGCGTAGATGATAATATGTGGGGTATGACCTGGGAAGGCGGGGAAGTGGAAGATCCGGCCAATATTCCTCTTGTAGAAAAATTCTTAACTACTTATACATTGGCGAAAAATGCGCCTGATAAAGAGGAGACTATCAAAATTGATTTTAAACAGGGTTTACCAGTAGCTTTAAACGGTAAAAAAATGACCTTAGCTCAATTGATTATGAAACTTAATGTGCTTGCAGGACAACACGGTGTCGGCGTGGTTCACATGATTGAAGATCGTCTGGTAGGTGTTAAAGATCGTGGTGTTTATGAATTACCTGCAGGACATGTGATTATTAAAGCTCATAAGTCGTTGGAGCTTTACGTCAATACCCGTAATACCAACGAATTAAAGGAAATGCTGGACTTGAAATGGGCATATTTATGTTACGGAGCATTATGGTTTGAACCAGCCATGGATGCCATAAATGCCTTTAATGACGAGGTGAACAAACTGGTAAGCGGAACAGTGACGGTTAAATTGTATAAAGGATCTGCCACCGTGGTGGCGGTTGATTCGGAATACGGCATGCATCATGCGTCTTTTAACAATTTCAACGGTTACAAATTCAATGTCAACGCCAGCGCCGGATTTACCGAAATCTACACTTTGCAGATGCGCTTAGCCAACCAGATAAAGCAGGGTAAAAAAGGAAAAAAATCAGGCAAATCATATCAGGGGTCGCAAATTTTTGATTAAAGATTAGAGCCGGATATTTTGAGCTCCTTCTTTATCGTGGTTGCAGTCGACGCAGTAAATTGAGAACATGTCTTTGATGACTTGTTTTTCTTTCAGTTCAACATTGTCGCCTTCCATTTTTGGAGCCAGTTTATCAGAATCCTTAAAAACCGGAACAAACTGTTTAGTAATGCTAATGTCTTTTTTTGTTTCGGTTCCTTTGATGTAGTATTCAAAACGCGACTGGCAGCTTTCCGTGCCGTCTTCTTTCTTTTCCATGATAGATCCGGTCAGGTTGCATACTTGGCTGCCTACGACATTTTCAGGTTTAAGCGGCCATAAATCAGGTTGGTTTTTGAGCATATAAGACATGATTTTGTTCCAAATAGGCGCTGCTCCGGTTACACCCGAAGTTAAATAGGGGTGCATAGGTGTATTGTCGTTATTGCCTACCCAGACTGTTGTCATAAAATTAGGAGTATAACCGATAGTCCAGTTATCCTTTTTATCGTCGGTTGTTCCGGTTTTGACTGATACGGCATGGCCGGGCACTACCAAAAACGAAGATGAGCCGAAAGCGCTAGAGCGGGCGTTGTTGTCAAGCAGGATATGAGAGATAAGATAAGCTGTTTCCGGTGAAACTGCCGGCTGACCTGAAATTGACAGGTAACGCGGCAATGGCAATTTTTGCTGGATATCTTTTACTATGTTGTCATCTTTGTACTCATAGATTGTTTTTCCCATTTTATCCTGGACTTTGAGAATAGAATGGAGCTTTTTGGGAATTCCCCTATTGGCAAAAGAGGAAAACGCTTGTGCCATTTCAGTCATCCTCACTTCTCCACCCCCCAGTGTCAGGGATAATCCGTAATTGCTGGAATCCTTAAATGAAGTAATGGTAAATGCTGACGCAGAAGCTATAAAATTTTCCACACCGTTAAGAGCCAGCATTTTAACAGCCGGTATGTTATACGAATTTCCTAAGGCAAACCTAAGTTGAGCCGGCCCGTGGAACTGGCCGTCATAATTGACCGGGCAATATCCTGTAGGTTGGCCGGCGGCTGTAAAGCATGTCGGTACATCTAAAAATACCGTAGCCGGAGTAACCAATTTTCTGTCAATTCCGATAGCGTAATTTATGGGTTTTATGGAGCTGCCGGGTTGACGAAGGGCAGTGGTGACGTTGTAAGCGCCTGATCCCGAGGCAAAATACTCTACCGACCCCACCATGGACAAAATTTCTCCAGTCGGAGGCCGGGTAACCAATACGGCGCCATTGGTTACTTTCAATTCTTTTATTTTTTCCAGTTCGCTTTTGAGTATGGTTTCCGCTGTCTCCTGAGTATTTAGATCAAGAGAGGTGGTGACTTTTAGCCCGCCTTCTTCCACTTCCTTAAGACTGAACATTTCCTCCAACTGCGATTTTATGTAAAAAACAAAATGCGGCGCTTTAATATTTTGTTTCGGCGGATTAATGATAATTGGTTTTTTTGTCAACTCCTGGAATTTTTTTTCATCAATATATTTCTGGTCTTTCATAGCCTTGAGTACTTCGTTACGGCGTTTCTTTGTTAATTCTGGATTGGAAAAAGGGGAGTATAAACTGGGCGCTTGAGGCAAGCCGGCTAAAATACTGGCTTCTTCCAAATTCAATTCTTTTGCGTGTTTATTAAAGTAAGTTCTCGAAGCTTCTTCTATACCATAAGCAGCACCTCCGTAGGGAATCTGGTTTAAATATAATTCCATTATTTCTTGTTTGGAAAATATTTTTTCAGTCCATAAAGCCAATATTATTTCACGGATTTTTCTTCGGACGGTTCTTTCCGGCGTAAGAAGAGCGCTTTTTACCAATTGTTGGGTAATGGTCGAGCCACCTTGAAGATTTCTTTTCAGAGCAGTATCTTTTAATGCCCTCAGGATTCCGCCGATCAAAGAAACTCCTCCATGCCTGTAAAACTCCTTGTCTTCAATAGAAACAGTAGCCTGCGCTACGAAAACGGGTAAATCCTTTAACTTTATGGGGGTTCTTTTTTGCTCCCGGTAGATTTCATATAATAATTTTCCGTTTCTATCAAGAATATGGGTTGACAGAGGCACAACTTTATAGTCTTTTAAACTGTAAGGTGAAGGCAATTTATAAAAAATTAAAAAATAAGTTATTATCGAAGCAAATAAAACGCTAAATAACAATATTGTAAAAAACTCTTTTTTTATTAGGTGGCGCAGCTTTATTGGCACCTGTTTTATTGGAGTAAAATTGTTTTTTATCTTTTTCATATATCTATTTATTAATATGATGCTGGATTTATAGAAGTATTATAGACGAGGAAATAAAGGTTCAGCTTTCCTTATTTTTCCTAATGTTGATTTTATGACTGATGCACCTGTCTGAGGCATAAACGGCTCTATCCGTTTACCTGTGTCATTAAGTTCCAATAAACTCTCAATAAGAAAATCCTTTCTTTCGTCAGCTGTTTTTTTCCATGGGGCATAATCGTCGGTTTTTTTATTCAATGCTTTAATGTTCTTCCAAATATCTTCCAAAACAATATTAAACTGGAACGAATCAAATTGTGTAATAATGCTTTTGTTCCAATGGAATTCATCTGTCTGGTTAATGGTCAAGCCGTCTTTTTCTGCCAGAGTAGTGAGACGAATGATAAGATTTCCCAACTCATTTGACAAATCCGCATTATAGATTTCTTTCATCCTGTTATGGGAAAAGTCGCCATCTTCAAAAGGAGGGATTTCCTTTAGCAGATAATAACGCACTGCGTCAGTTCCGTATTTTTTGACCAGTTCAAAAGGATCAACCACATTACCCAGACTTTTACTCATTTTCTGGCCGTTTGAAGTTATAAACCCGTGGATCATGACTTGTCTTGAATTTGGAAGACCTGCCGACATAAGCATAGCCTGCCAAATAGCTGCTTGTTGTCGTAGATTATCCTTGCCAGCCAGTTGTATAACCGGCCACCATTTTTTGAATTCATTTTGGTTGTCAGGCCAACCTATATTAGAAATATAAAATACCAAAGCATCGAACCAGACATACATCACATGGTCCGGATCGTTTGGGACATCGATTCCCCAAGGCATTTTGGATTTCAATCGGGAAATACTGAAATCGCTTAATCCTTTTTTTACAAAAGTGGCTATTTCCAGTAACCTGTGATTCGGTATTACGAAATCAGGCTGCTGTTCATACATCTGAAGTAACTTGTTCTGATATTTAGAAAACTTGAAAAAATAATTTTCTTCTTCATAGTCTTCGATTTCCAGGTTGGGATGGACGGGGCATTTGCCTTTTTCCAGTTCTGAATCTGTTTTTTCCAGTTCGCAACCGACACAATACCTCACTCGGTAGTTTTTTTTGTATATGTCTCCGTTTTTTTGGCAAAGAATCCAGAATTGCTGGGCTGCTTTGATATGCTGAGTGTCGGTTGTCCTGATAAAATGGGTAGTACTCAGGTTGAGTGATTTTTTTAAGTCATTAAATCTTTGCGCAAATTGGTCGCAATAGGATTGGGGATTTTTATTAGATTCAAGCGCTTTCCTGTAGATTTTTAAGCCGTGTTCGTCGGTGCCGAAGCCAAAAGCAACATCATGACCGGTTAATCTTTTAAAGCGGGCAACTGAATCAGCCTGAATGATTTCTAGAGCAAATCCTATATGCGGATCGGCATTTACATATGGCGCTGTCGTGGTGATGTAACGCTTTTTTTGCATTCCCTATTGTATCAAAATAATTACTCCGATACACAAGCTGGTCAGCAGCAGCAGATTAATAAAATCCAGCAGTTCCAAAGCCAAAAGAGTAAAGAAGACAAAAGAAAAGAAAAAAATAAGCACAGTCATTTTTCTGGATAGACAACAACCAATGAGGGAGGCTATCATAGAGCTGAGCAGCAAGTTGAAAATTAAAACGACAGACCAATGAAATGGCGGAACATATATGGTAAAAACCGATATTATTACCAGGTAAAATAATAATTTCATGCAAAATCCGATTAAATTTTGTCTTAAGGATTTCGCTTGCAACTTTTTCATATATCCATTATAATGACAAACTATGGTTGAATTACCAGAAGATAAACAAAAAATTATCGCCACTTTCGCGCAAAAAAAAGGCGACACCGGTTCTCCGGAAGTTCAAGTAGCCCTTTTGACTTACAAAATAACCAAGCTTAGCGGTCATTTGGAAGAAAATAAAAAAGATAACCATTCAAGAAGAGGTCTATTAAAAGTTATTGCCAAGCGAAGACGTATCTTAAAATATCTGCAGGAACTTGATGAAAAAAGGTATAAGCATTTAATAAAAGAATTGGGATTAAAGAAATAAAGAACGTTGCAAAACCACTTGGCATTTTTCTTCACAAAATGAATATTTTTGAGGAATCTATTGAAATTAGCGGACAGACATTGACTCTCCAGACAGGCAAACTGGCTCGTGCAGCTACCACGTCCATATTTGGAAAACTAGGTGAAACATGCGTATTGGTTACGGTTACCGTTGGACGGGACCATGAAGATATCGATTATTTGCCGCTTCAAGTGGAGTATGTTGAAAAACTATATGCCGGAGGCAGAATAAAGGGTTCGCGCTGGGTCAAAAGAGAAGGCCGTCCGTCTGATGATGCCATTTTAAAAGCTCGATTAATAGATAGGTCGATCAGGCCGCTTTTCTCTAAAAATTTCAGGAGAGATATTCAGATAATTATTACTTTACTTTCCATTGACGGTATTAATCCGCCGGAAATTTTATCAGCCATTGCAGTTTCAGCCGCTCTTTATTTGTCGCCCATACCATGGAATGGTCCATTGGGCACGGTTCGCGTCGGTTATGTTAAAAATGACAGTGAAGGATCTTTTTTCATCAATCCGACAGAAGATGATGAAAAGTATTCTGCTTTAGATTTGATAGTTTCTTCAACTAAAAATAAAGTAGTGATGATTGAAACCAAAGCAGAGGAATTGTCGGAGAAAACAGTTCTGGACGGAATAAAACTGGCCAAACAGGAAAACAGTAAAATAATTGATTTTATTGAAAGTCTAAGAAAAAAAGCCGGCAAACCTAAAGTTGGGTCTGACAAATCGGTTATTGATGAAAAAATAATCAAAATTTTGAAAAAGGACTTCAAAAAAAATCTTGATAACCTAATTTTGAAAAAAGCGGAAAAGGAATTTGACGATGAAGAAGCTTTGGAAGTAGTTGTTGAAGAAGTAATGGAAAAACATAAAGAGGAATTTGACAAGAAAAATGTTGTTAAGGCGATCGATTATCTGACCAAGCAAATGATTCACGATAAAGCTTTGAAGACAAAAAAACGCATTGACGGCCGAGGCGCCGATGATTTGAGAGAATTGTCTTCGGAAGTATCAATACTGCCACGGACACATGGTTCCGGTATTTTCCAAAGGGGAGACACTCAGGTGTTGTCTATCGTAACATTAGGCGCACCGAGTCTGGAACAACTTATTGAAAGTCCTGAAGGTGAAGCAGCCAAAAGTTATATTCATCATTATTATATGCCTCCTTATTCTGTCGGTGAAACCGGAAGAATTGGATTTCCTTCCAGACGCGAAGTAGGACATGGCGCTTTGGCGGAAAAAGCAATCGAGCCTGTTTTGCCTTCAAGTAAAGATTTTCCATATACAATAAGAGTTGTTTCCGAAGTTATGTCGTCTAACGGTTCGACTTCTATGGCTTCAACCTGCGGATCAACAATTGCCTTAATGGATGCAGGCGTACCTATCAAAGCGCCTGTAGCCGGGATAGCCATGGGATTATTGTCATCATCAGATGATGACTACATGATATTGACTGACATCATGGGTATAGAAGATTTTTCAGGCGAAATGGATTTTAAAGTAGCCGGAACCGAAGCGGGAATTACAGCAATACAGTTGGATGTTAAAAATGCCGGATTGACTGACGAGATGATAGAGAAAACTATGCAAAAGGCTAAAGTTGCCAGATTGGCCATACTTGATTCAATGAAAAAAGCAATTACAAAACCGCGCACAGAAATATCAAAATACGCACCCAAAGTTGTTGTTCTTAGTCCACCTCAGGAAAAAATAGGCGAGATTATTGGACCAGGAGGTAAAAACATAAGGGCTTTAATTGCCAAGACAGAAACCGATATCAATGTAACTGATGACGGAAAAGTGACCATAAGCGGAATTGATAAAGTAAAAGTCGAAGAAGCTGTTAATGCTATTGAAAATATCACCCGAGTGATAGAGGTTGGTGAAGAATTCGAAGGAACCATAAAAAGAATCCTTCAATTCGGAGCTTTTGTCGAGTTTTTGCCGGGAAAAGAAGGATTGGTCCATGTTTCCAAAATGTCGGATAAATTCGTAAAGGATCCTAATGAAGTAGTCAAGATTGGGCAAAAAGTAAAAGTGCGTGTTTGCCAGGTTGATCAGATGGGTAGAATCAACTTACAAATGATAAAATAAATCATTTAGTCCTATAGTTGATAAAAAAATATACTTCATATATAATTGCCTGCATGAGTATTGAAGCCTTGAATCATTCTGCAATGACCATAGTTCCTGGTGGTGGACCGCATGAATTTACCGTCGCACACCCTGATCTTAAAGTAGAATGTTACGGCTATGGAGTAAGTTTTTCATCATCAACATGTCCGATAATAACCTGTCATAGTGTTCAGTATTACAAGAGTCACGGAGTAATTCCGCGCGGATACAAACCTAATAGAGACAATCGGATTCTTGAAATAGGTGCGGGGCTGGCAGAATTTGTTCCATGGATAGTTCAAAATCTCAGAGGATCGTCACGAGAACGTCCCGTGGTCATTGATCCATTAAATTACAGCTTGGTTATTAATTCTCTTGAATTGGCGCTTAGACAAGTAATAAGTGAAGAAGCTCAAACATTGATTATGAGATTATTGGATAGAGCAAAAATTTACAGTGATCCTTCTAAGGTAAATCTAATTAGTGCAAGATTAGAAGAAGTGTTAGATGCTACTGAATTACAAAATCAGTATGATTTGGTCGTAGATTGTCAAGCGGGTTTTTATTCTGGAATTGAATCTTCAGAGCTTATGAGATTAAAGGAGTCATTAAAACGCAGAAAAAAATTCTTTATTTAGATTATATTGCTATTTGACAGAACTTGCTGAAGGATTTGAGCGTGAGCGTTTGGTCAGATATAAAATACCTCCAAATACCATTAAGAATTTTGACGGATTCAATTTGGTTAAAGTCAATACGCGTATACTCCCAAATGTACCCAGATGGGTTGTGGTAACCGTAAGTCACAGATTGACAGGGGACTCACTTTAAATATCCCTATGGCAGATAAATTTGTCGACCTGCCTCCTGGAAGTCTGATGGCTTATCCGGGAAGCGAATTCGACCACGGCATGGAAATTACCGTCAGTGGAAAAGTCCATGATTTTGAAGACAGCGCAGTAAGGCGACTGACCATTGATCCCAAGAATCCGGTTGCGCCCGGGGGACGTACATGGCATCTAATAGATAGATTGATAAGAATCAATTAGTAATTTCTATAAGCTTGATTTTGGTGTAAATTCCTTCTACAATGCATATATGGCCAGAACAAAATCTTTAATTCGTCTGCCTTTTTTAAAATTCAAAATCAATAAACATACGATTTTCAATATCATCGGTTTATTTTTGATTGGTTCAGCGGCAGTAATTCTTTTGTCATTTGTAAAAATATTTTCATCCGATTCGACCGGCAGAGTGCTGTATAAACTTAATCAGCTTATGATTCAAAAATTAGGCGGCTTATCGGTTTTTATACCATTTCTTTTATTTTTTATTTCCGGTCATTTTTTTAACTCTAAAAAACTAAAATTTATCAAACCCAACATGAGCATAGGTACAACATTGGTTTTTATTTCATTGTTGGGAATATTCCAGTCAGGTGAATACGGCTCCGTAATTTTTGAAAATCTTAGTTTGGATTTTTCCCTGATAGGCGCGGTAATAATTTTGGCCGTAGTATTTATTATTGGTTTGGTTTTGTTTCTGGACACTTCCATAGATACGTTTATTATTTTTGTTTTCGAGATCATAAAAACTCTTTTTGTTTTCATCCAAAAATATTTATTCAGATCATTTAGCGGGAAAAACAAAACAATGGTCCAGAACGCCAATAAAGAAGAAAAAGAATTTATTGAAGATAAAAAGATATTTGAAAAACCAAAAATTCCGGTTTCACCTATATCAAATCCTCAACCTCAAGTTTTGACAGCAAACCAGCCGGCAGCCAGCGGAATAACCATCAGGCCTTTGACACAAAATCCACGGGCAACATGGATCTATCCGCCGGTATCTTTGCTGGTTGATGTCGGTCATCAGGAAGCGGACAGAGGTGACGTAAAAAAAAGCGCTGATGTAATTGAAAAAACGCTGGACAGTTTTGGTATTAGAGCCAGGGTGGCAGAGGTAAATTTCGGGCCGGCAGTTACTCAATATGCTTTAGAGATTACCATGGGGACCAAATTATCCCGGATCACTGCCTTAGCCAATGATTTGGCTTTGGCGTTGGCAGCCACCACCGGCCAGGTGAGGATAGAAGCTCCTATTCCCGGAAGATCATTGGTGGGAATTGAGATTCCCAATAAAAAACCGGCCATTGTAACAGTTAAGAAACTGTTGTCTTCGCCGATTTTCACTTCTAACAACGATCCGCTCTTGGTACCTTTGGGTCTAGACGTATCAGGCCAACCGCAAGCCGCCAGTATTTCAAAAATGCCTCATGTGCTGATTGCCGGAACTACTGGATCGGGTAAATCAGTTCTTTTAAATGCCTGGATTTCCACCTTCTTGTTTCGAACCAAGCCGGAAGAATTGCGTATGATCCTAGTTGACCCAAAGAGAGTGGAGTTGTCCCAGTATAATGGAATTCCTCATCTTTTGACCGAAGTAATAGTAGAAGCAGACAAAATTATCTCCGCCCTTAAATGGACAGTTGCCGAAATGGAAAGCAGATATAAAATTTTTGCTAAAGCCGGAGCCAGAAATCTGGAAAGCTATAATGCAACGGAAGGTGTCGAAAAAAAACCGTTTATAGTTTTTATTATTGACGAGTTGGCTGATCTGATGATTTTTGCTCCGGGTGAAGCGGAAGATCTGATTACCCGGATTGCCCAGATGGCCAGGGCAACAGGTATCCATTTACTTTTAGCCACACAAAGACCTTCGGTTGACGTGATTACAGGATTGATGAAAGCCAACATACCCACCAGAGTGGCATTTAATGTTTCATCGATGATAGATTCGCGGGTAATTATTGACATGCCTGGCGCGGAAAAGCTATTGGGAAAAGGTGATATGCTTTATATGCCTCCTGATCAGGCTAAACCCAAACGTATCCAGGGTCCATTTATAACCGAAAAAGAAGTAACCAATGTGGTTAAATTTTTAAGGTCTCAGGTACCGGAAGTTCATTATACATCTGAAGTTACCGAACAAGATGTTTATATAGGCAGCGGTAGAGGCGGTACAACCGTAGTTGGCAGTGATGGCACTAATCATGACCAGCTATTTGAAAAAGCCATAGATATCATCATGCAGTATGACAAGGCATCTGCTTCTTTGCTGCAAAGAAGGTTGTCTATTGGCTATGCCAGAGCGGCCAGAGTGCTTGATCAGCTGGAAGCAGCCGGTTATGTCAGCCCTGCCGAAGGCTCAAAACCCCGTGAAGTCATCAAAAGACCAGTTTCTCAGGAAGATAACACAATCTAATTCATTTATCCAATTTGGTCATTGTTATTTGGGTACTGATAATTGGTATTGGTAATTGGATTATTGGTAGTATTGAAAATTGTTCTACTGAAGATATTTGCTCACATTCTCATCATGTTCTTCTATTGTTTCCGCATAATGCATTTTACCGTTCTTATCTGTCAGATAAAACCAGAAAGGAGTATTGGCATTAGCTGCAGCTACTGATTTTATTGAATTAATGCCGGGGTTGGCAATTGCCGTAGGCGGTAAACCCTTGTTTTTATAGGTGTTATAAGGCGAATCTATTTCTAAGTCGTCCAAAGACAATTCTTTTTTCCACCAAGTTTTATCTTCAGATTGGTATCCCAATGCGTATTGGATAGTGGCATCAACCTGCAGCGGCCAGTCGTTTTTTAACCTTTTTAATAAAATACCGGCAACTATCTGCATATCATTATCAAATTTAGCTTCTTTCTCAACCAGAGAAGCCAAAATTAAAGCCTGGTTTGTCGTCAGTCCTAACCGATTTATTTTTTGCTTTAGTTGGAGATCAAATTTATTATTAAAATTATTCTCCAGTATTTTTATTACTGAACCGGCTGTTGCTTCGCGGGGAATTAAATAAGTATCGGGAAAAAGATATCCTTCCCGGGCATTGTTAATGAATTCAGATTCCGGTATGTTAAATTTTTGCGATATGATTTGAGCCATTTCTTCTTTCCTTGTGCCTTCGATTAGGGTTACCCAAATGTCCAGGGTGCCATGAGTTAAAGCATTGGCGATTTGGTAAGCATCCATATCAGTTGATAAGCGGAAATCACCGGCCTGGATTTTTCTCTCCAATCCCAACTTTTTAACTACCAGAAAAAAAATAAGCCTATTACGGATAAATCCTTCATTGGCAAGATTTTTAGCAATGGTATTCAATGGGGTTCCCGGTTCAATAATAAAAATTTTTGAAGAGGGTTGTTTTTGGTTGACAGGTAGAATTCCTTCGCGGTAATAGAGGAATCCGCCAACAATGACCAGCAACATGATAAAAAAAACTATAGTTGGTTTTTTCATAATTAGGTCAATTCGTAAATGGGAAAATTTTGTAATGTAACTTGGGCTTCCTTCAAACGGAATTTATCTTCAGAATATAAAATCATTATCGGTTCAAGTTTTTCCACCCGCTCATCCAGTTTTTTCAGTAGATAAATCCCGGCGAATTTATCCTTGGGTGCTCCCAGTACTTTTGCCACAGTGTTAAGGTTGTAATTATTTATATCCTTTATTTTACCAGAATGATTGACTGTTACCTCGTGTTTGTTGGATGCGATTTTCAAAGAAGATGAGTTGACTGCGCTGTTTCCGTTTTGCGCGGCGATGATTTCTTTAAATTTAGCCAGCGCTACTCCGCTAGCCAATATTTTTGTTGCTTCTTCTTCACCGTTTTTATTGATTTTTGTTTCTTTATAACATAAATCCAACAATTTTCCAGCCAAGCGCAAAGCTTTGGCTTCCAATTTTAAAGGTCTTTCTTTTTTTTGTTCCAGAACATATAAGACGTCTCTTGCTTCCAATGCCGGCCCCACACCTCTGCCTGGAGGTTCTAATGTATCGTTGATGTCGACAATAACTTTCATTTTGAATTTTTCACCTAAAATTTTAAATTTTTTTGCTACGTTTTCCGCATCTGAAAAGTGCCTGATTTTCATTGTTTTGCCGACAGGAATATCCAGAATTAGATGTGTAGTACCGGCAGCAATTTTTTTTGCCATAATGGATATGATAATTTTATCAAAAGACTCAAATGATAAAGGTTCTTCGACCCTGATTATTACATCATCAGCCGGCGCAATGCCCAGGTTACCGTTCCAAGCGACACAGCCGCCTACGGTATTAACTATATGTTCGACTTTCTTAGGAGTGAAATTGACTTCTGCCAAGACTTCCATCACATCGGCAGTTCCCGCAGGTGTGGTAATTGCCCTGGAAGAAATTTTAGGAATTTTAAAACCTGCAGCTGCGATAATTGGAACAATAATCATTGTTGTCCTGGCGCCGGAAACCCCGCCGGTTGAATGTTTGTCAGCCACAATTCCCTTAAATTCAAGCTTGTTACCGGTTTCAACCATGGCTTTAGTAAAATGGTATAACTCTTCCGTAGTATAACCTTCTTTAAAAGAGGTAGCAACAAAATAGGTTGTCAGAATATCACTCAGCCGCTCGTGGGATATTTCGTCCATAATGGTATAAATTTCCCGGTAGCTTATTTTTTTACCGAGCAGTTTTTTTTGGATGGCTTTAATGGCCACTATTTTATTGGAATCATCACTCATATTCAGAATAAATTTCTAAAAATCTCTTTTGGTATTCCTTGGCCTTGGTAATTAGTTTAGTAATTAGATAAAGTTCCTTTATGTCAAGCACCCACGAGAGAAATAAATACAAAAGACCATAGATAAATATTGCTATAACAAGAAGAAAAAAAACATTAATAGTCCGGCTGGTATCCAGAATTAATTTATCCAGCATTTTAATTGTTAAATAGGAAGCGACAGAAGACAAAAAAGTTGCCACGCAAATTTTAAATATTTCTATTGCCATGAACTTGTATGCTAAACCATGAAGTTTATAAGATAAGATTATTGTTAATATGATTACATTTAAAGTCATGGAAATGGAAAATGAAATTGCTAAAGCCCAGACAGGAAGTTTGAATATAAAAATAAAAATTAGGCTTAAAAGAGCATTGATGATGATTGTGGCTACTCCGATATAAAACGGTGTCCGGCTGTCCAATATTGCATAGAAGCAGCGGGTAATAAAGTAATAAATGGCGTGGAATGGCAAAGATAAAGAAAAATATGACAATGTGACAGCTGTTTGCACGGTTGCATCCCAATCAAATTTTTGCGCTCCGAAAAATAATCTAATCAGCGGTGTCCTGGCGAAAATGAAAAAACTCATTATAGGGATTGTCAGAAAAAGAAGATTTAGTATGGAGTCAATGACGATTTTTTTAAATTCCTCGGTTCGTTTTTCCAAGAATATCTCCGACAAATAAGGCAGAGAGGCTTGTCCAAAAGCGACTCCGATAACAGATACCGGTAATAGTTGCAAATGTTGGGCTAAATAAAAAACAGTGTAGGATCCGGCCCCCAGAATTGTCGTCAAAGTCAAATCAATGGTGGCATCCAATTGTGCCACCATAACGGTTAAAGTTCTTGGAATTACCATGCGGAGAAATTCAATAATACTTTTGGATTTCTTAACAATGGGTAAATAAGTGTATTCGGTAATGGTCAGTATCGGCAATTGGGTTACAAATAAGAAAAATGCTCCAAAAATCACTCCCAGGACAGGCGCCAGTAGCCATAATTGGGAAGAAAAGAAGACTGTAGTGATAATGATTGCCACATTGTAAAGCACCGGCGCAATTGCCGATAAGAAAAAGAATTTGTTTGCCTGGCCAATCCCTGTCAAAAAATTGCCAAGAATCAAGAAAGGCAGTTGACCAAGAAGTAGTAGCCTGGAATAATAGACGATCAACTCTATCTTTTCCTTACTAAAGCCGGGAGTAATAAATGAAATTAACGGATGCATCCATACAAATAAGATTGCTATTGTCAAAATCATCAAAAGTATAATGAAATTTATTATGGAAGAAATGTTTTCGTTTAGTTCTTTTTTATTCTTTTGATACTTGATGAATAATGGGATAAAAGAAGATGTAAAAGCTCCGGTTATCAGGATTTCGAATATTAAGTCCGGTATTCTGAAAGAAGCAAAAAATATGTCCAATTGTTCTTTCGTGAAATAACTTGCCAAAACACGATAGCGGAAGAAACCGAAAAAGCGGGCTAAAACTATTGTCCCTGACAGTAGAATTGCTGAAGAAAAAATACTCCTTTGTTTTGAAAAGATGAAAGTTTTTGTCTTATTGAATAATTCATTCATTAATTAAAAATTATATGTAATTTTCAGTAAAAACACAATTGAAATTTAAGGCCAGATTTCCTAATAAACACTAAATATATCTCTTGACAGAAGCTAAAAAATGGTGTTTAATGGTGATATATGCTGTTTTTAGGGGAGTATAGGGTAAATTTTACAGGACAAGGCAGAATTGTCATCCCTAAAAAAATTCGTGAAGCATTAGGCAATATAAGTACATTTACATTAACTAAAGGTTTTGACAGATGCTTATCAGGTTTTAGAAATGAAGATTGGGAAAAAGGAGCATCGGATTTGATGAGTAATTCGATTTTGGAAATGAAAAAGGTGGAAATGAAACGCCACTTGTTTGCCGGAGCCATAACAACTGATATAGACGATCAAGGTAGGATAATTATTCCAAAACATCTGGTAGAATATGCCGGCTTGACAGATACGGAAGCAATACTCATTGGTGTCGGCACTTATTTTGAGATTTGGAATCCGCAAAAATGGAAAACGTACAGTATAGAAGTGGAAAAAAATATTAAAAAAATAGCGACAGAAGAATGAAACAATTAATTTATGGCTCATACACCAGTACTTTTAAAAGAAGTCATTAATAGCTTAAATATTAAAACTAATGGTTTGTATATAGATGCGACCATTGGTGAAGGCGGTCATGCGGGTGAAATATTAAACCTGGGCGGAAAAGTATTGGGAATAGATGCCGATATTCAACAGATCAATGCTTTGCGCAATATTTTTCAAGCAAAAGTTAGGGTTAAGGAATTGGTTTTGATTGAAGGTAATTTTAAGGATATTGAAAATATTGCCAAGGAAAACGGTTTTTTTCCAGTTGACGGAATCTTGTTTGACTTGGGTTTGTCAATGAGGCAATTAAATAACTCGGGGAAAGGATTGTCATATAAGAATTCTGATGAACCGTTGGATATGCGTTTATCCGATAGTATTCAGATTCAAGCCAGTGACCTGTTGAATAAATCGAGTGAAAGTGAATTATACGGCATTTTTTCCGGATTTTCCGAAGAACTGAATTCCAAAATGATCGCCGAAAGTATTGTAAGAAGAAGAAATACCAAAAAGATTAAAAAAGTCGGAGATCTGGTCATTATTATCAACAGGTGTTTAAAAAGATATGATGAACAGGTATTGAGGCGTATTTTTCAGGCATTGAGAATTGCCGTTAACAACGAATTCAACAATTTAAAGGAAGCGCTCAACGGATCTTTATCATTGTTGAATCAGGGTGGTAGGCTGGCTGTTATCACATTCCATTCACTTGAAGATAGGATTGTTAAGAATTGGATAAAAGAAAAACAGCTGGAATGCGTTACCAAAAAGCCGATAGTTTCCAAAAATGGCTTAAGATTCGAAAAATCAGCGAAACTGAGAGTGGTAATAAATAAATATTAAAAATTTGAAATTAGATACTTGTGAATAAAATCAGATTGACAATTTCTGCATTGTTTGTAGTTTTGGTTGTCGCCAATGTATATATTTTCGTATCCGGAATACGCATAGGAGACGAAATAAATTACTTGGAGAGAGAAACCAAGGTTCTTCATGAACAGAATGTGGGATTGAACGCAAAAATATCACTTTTTAATTCTTTGAAATATGCCGGATCAGTTGCGGAAAAAATGAATTTCAAAAAAAAATCGTCACCGATATATCTGGAAAACCTTGGTTTCGCAAAAAATTAATCAGCCATGTCTAAAGCTAAATTTCTCTATGGAATTTTTTTAACTTCTTTTTTATTGGTTATCGTAAAACTTTTTTTTACACAAATTATCACACCTCAATCGGTTACGGTAGAAACATATTTAAAAACAAAACAAATAATTCCTGAACGCGGCAGTATTTTTGACAGAAACAGGAATCCGTTAGTGCTTAATCAAAACAGTTATCTTTTATATGTTGAGCCAAAAAAAATTCAAGATAAAGCGTTGACGGTTAAAAAGCTTTCATCTGTTTTGGAAATTGAAGAAGCTTCACTTGAGGCAAAAATAGACGATTCCAAATATTGGATCAGTATAAAGTCGGGTATTGAAGAAGATAGAAAGAAGTCAATAGAAAAGCTGGGATTGAAAGGTTTGGGTTTCGAGTACGCAATGAAAAGGTATTATCCGGAAGCTTCCCTGTCAGCTCATATTGTGGGATTTGTCGGTAAAAATACGGAAAATGAAGACATTGGTTATTTTGGCATAGAAGGTTTTTATGACAAAGACCTAAAAGGTTTGCCGGGCATTCTCGAATCGGAAAGAGACCTTTTCGGTAAACCGATGATCATAGGAATGCAGGAAAAGGTTAATCCGGAACATGGCCGCGATTTGATTTTGACAATAGATAAAACTGTCCAAGAGATCAGCAAAAGGAAACTACTGCAAGGTTTGGATTCCTACAAGGCAAAAGAAGGTTGCGTGGTGACGGCTAATCCCAAAACTATGGAAATTCTGGCCATGGTATGTCTTCCTGATTACGATCCTTCCAAATATTTTTTGTTTGATGAAAAAGATTTTAAAAATCCGATTTTATCCGACTTATATGAACCAGGATCAACATTTAAACCATTGATTGTTGCTGCTGCTTTACAGGAAAAAAAGATCAGAGCTGATGATTTTTATGATGAAAAAGGTTCGGTTGAAGTGGGCGAGTACCGCATAAAAACATGGAATGACAAATATGAAGGAAAAATAACCATCACTCGTATTTTGGAAAAATCTTCCAATGTCGGCATGGTCCATATTGGTAATAAATTGGGCAATGACCTGATTTATTCTTATTTGAAGAAATACGGATTTGGGGAAAAAACACAAATTGATCTCCAAGGTGAAATTGAAGGTTATATCAAACCAAAACAGGACTGGTATCCTATAGATTATGCTACAGTTACTTTTGGGCAGGGGATTGCCGTAAGTCCGATCAGGATGTTGGCGGCATTTTCTTCAATAATAAACGGCGGTGATTTGATGCGGCCTTCCTTAGTTAATTCTATGGTGGACGCCGATGGCATTAGGGTTTTGAAACCCAAATTGGAACGTACAATTCTGTCGGATATGACTAGCGCTATTGTTAAAAAAATGCTTGTTTCAACGGTAGAAAATGGAGAAATCAAATGGTTAAAGCCCAAAGGGTACAAAATCGGCGGAAAAACAGGCACTGCACAGATTCCCATTAAAGGTCACTATGACCCCTCCAAAACAATCGCGTCATTTATAGGATTTGCGCCGGCTGATGATCCTAAATTTATAACTCTGGTTATTTTGAAAGAACCGCAATCTTCTCCTTGGGGATCGGAAACAGCTGCACCTTTATTTTTCGATATCGCTAAAGAGCTTATAGTGTATTATAATATAGCACCGGGACAATAATTATTTAACATAGAACACGCAACATGTAACACAGTTAAAAAGTTACATGTTATATGTTACATGTTACAAAAAGTCAAAAACATCTATCATTTATTCCAAGCATTAATTGCCAATTTTGTATACGGTTTTCCCAGTACTAAGATAAAAGTCATTGGTATCAGCGGAACAGACGGAAAAACCACTACCACTCACCTTATTTATCATATTTTGAAATCAGCCGGAAAAAAAGTTTCTATAATATCATCGGTTTATGCCGATATCGGAGGAAACATTCTCGACACCGGTTTTCATGTGACAACACCGGACAGTTTTCCTTTACAAAAGTTAATTAAAGCAAGCGTCACAAATGGCGATGAATATTTGATATTGGAAACTACATCACACGCAATAGATCAGAATAGAGTGGCAGGCATTAAATATTTTATTGGTGTTATAACCAATATTACTCATGAGCATCTGGATTACCATAAAACCTATATTCAATATCTGCAAACAAAATCCAGATTGTTCGATTATGCCAACATTGCTTTAATAAACAGTGATGACGGTTCGTTCAGTCATTTAAAAAAAATTCTGCATAAAAAGGAAATAAAAGTTTATCAGTATGGCTTTAAACATAAATCAAATTTTAATTTCAACTTTAAAAAAAGAATTACCAGATTTAACCGTTATAATTACTTAGCCGGCTTTAGTGTAGCTACCATTCTTGGAATAAATGACAGCTTGATATATAAGGCTTTGGACAGTTTTCAATTACCGCCCGGAAGATTAGAAACCATATATGATAAACAATTCAAGGTAATCATTGATTTTGCCCATACTCCTAATGCTTTCCGTCAACTGCTTCCTGAAATAAGAATACAATATTTAAGAAATAAGGATAAGTTGATCCATGTTTTCGGCGCAGCCAGTGAACGGGATACCAGTAAGCGGCCATTGATGGGAAAGGAAAGTAGCAGATATGCTGATTACATTATTTTAACGGAAGAGGATTGTCGAAAAGAAAATGCTGATAAAATCTGTAAAGAAATTGCAGCCGGAATAGAAAACGACAAAGATTGGCAGATTATTACGGATCGCAGGAAAGCTATTGAAAAAGCTATTAATATTGCCCAGATTGGCGATGTAGTACTGTTGACGGGAAAAGGTCACGAAAAAAGTTTGTGCCGGGGAAAAATAGAATTTCCTTGGAGTGAACACAATGCGGTAATAAATGCATTAGCATTAAGAAAACGATTAACAACTGACAATTAACTACTGACATATGATTTAAAAATAGTATTGTTAGTTGTTAGATGTTAATTGTTAACTGTTAAATACAATAATGATTACTTACGATCCTGACCTGAAAATATTTTTTTCTACTATGATCAATAACGCCAATTTTTTTAGTGGCTTTGGGACACGTGAATTAGGTGATGCCAGACAGTCGGAAAATATCGTCAATTTCTTTCAGGAGAACGATATTCAGTTTAATCGGATTGTAACTTTGGAGCAAATTCATTCAGCCAATATTGAGAACTATGAAAATAAATCTACTGACAAATTGGTGAAGATAGCAGAGACAGACGGGGTAATAACCACTGTAGAAAAAGTTGCCTTGACAGTCATTACGGCCGATTGTGTACCGATTATTTTTTCAGGTCAAAACGGAATTATTGGTATTTCCCATCAGGGTTGGCGCAACAGCATAAAAAGTATAGCTCAAAAGATGATAAACAATATGGTGGAGCAGGGTGCGCAAAAAGAAAACATAAAAATTGCTATCGGTCCGAGCATAAACGATTGCTGTTATAATATAAATGAAGAAAGATATTATAGTTTTCTAGAAGAATTTGACGGTTTTTCCGAAAAAATATTTCACCGCCGCCACGGCAAACTCTATCTGAATTTACCGCTTTTGAATTATCTGTTATTACTGGAAGTTGGTATCCCAAAAAAGAATATAGACTATTTTCCGTTTTGTACCCAATGCGATCGTAAGCGTTTTTTTTCATTCAGGAGGGATAACAAGAACGAATTCGGTGAAATGATGAATTTTATTATCAGGTTAAATAATATTGTTTGAACAAAACATGCTTAAAAAAGCCTTAAATATATTTATTGTCGGAATAAAAGGCGTGGCAATGGCTAACCTGGCCGTAATCTTGAAAAAGATGGGCAAAAAGGTGACTGGTTCAGATATTGTCGAAGAATTCATTACTGATGATCTGCTGAAAAAAAACAGCATCAAATGGTCGACAGGCTTTGATAAAGATAATCTGGATACTGGTACGGATCTGGTTATTTTTTCGGGGGCAAACAAGGGTATTGAAAACCAACAGATAAAGGAGGCAAAAAAAAGAAAAATAAAAATTAGCTCTCAAGCGGAAATAATCGGTATGATTTGCGATCAATTCAAATACTCAATTGCAGTCTCCGGCTGCCACGGCAAGACTACAACGTCTTCACTTTTGACTTATGCGCTGATCAATTTAAAAGCTAAACCTAGCTATTTGGTCGGTACACCCTTTTTTACTGATAATCAGGGATCTGATTATAATAGTCGCTCGGATTATTTTGTAGTTGAGGCGGACGAATATGGTATAAGTCCACCCATAAATAAATCGCCTAAATTCTTTTTTCTGCGGCCATCCCATATAATCTGTACAAATATTGACTTTGACCATCCGGACATATACGGCAACCTTGATGAGACAAAAAAAGCATTCTATCGTTTTTTTACTTCCAGTCACCCTAAGGGTGACCGAAAAAGCAAGATCATAGCATGTGTTGATGATCAAAATATCCGGGAAATTCTGAAAGTAATACCCCGGAGTCAATTTAAAACTTATGGTTTTTCAAAAGAAGCTGATTATCGGATAATAAATGCCAAGACAAATGAAAGCGGATCAACATTCCGCTTAACCAGTCAAAACAGCCAAATATCAGAAGAATACAGCATTTCCTTATTCGGAGATAAAAATGTCAGCAATTCGGTAGCCGTAGTTGCAACTTTGACGGATTTGGGATTTGCTTCCGAAAAGATTCGGGAAGCAATAAGAGGTTTTGGCGGAGCTTCGCGGAGGTTTGAAAAGGTTTTTTACAAAAACGATATTTTTCTTTTTGACGACTATGCCCACCACCCGGCAGAAATAGAAACAGTTATTAATAGTGCCAGGTCAAGATTTAAAAACAGGAGAATAGTGGTTATTTTCCAACCGCATACATATTCCAGAACAAAGGTCATGTTATCGGAGTTCAGCCGCAGCCTTTCTTTGGCAGATATGTCAATAGTTTTGCCTATTTTTGCCTCGGCTAGAGAAAATCCCGGAGATTTTGATATTTCTGCAGAAGACATAGTATCATTGATTATCAAGAATTTTCCCGGAAAAAACGCTGTTTATATAAACGATATTACAAAGTTGGCTGAACCCTTGGCAAAATATCTTAAAAAAGGCGACATTATTTTTACAGTCGGAGCAGGAGACGTTTATAAGCTTAGAAATTTCTTGATACCGCTGATAAGTGATATAATTATTCCATAATCATGCCAAACGATATAACCGCGAAATTAGAAGAAATTCTAGGTAAAGGAAGAGTTGAAAAAAATAAAGATCTTTATCCATACCTGACTTTAAAAACGCACACAATAGCAGAATTTTTCTTTGAAGCTAACTCGCAACAGGACTTGATTAATGTCAAGAGAATAAGCCTTTTTAACCTGCCATATTTTTTAATGGGTGGAGGATCTAACTTGGCTATGGTTACCGATAGGATAAAAGGCTTGGTGGTAAAAAACAATTATAAAAAGATTGAGATAATCAATGACAATGATAAGTTTACGGAAATATTAGCCACTTCAGGAGTAGCGGTATCGCAGTTGGTAAACTTGACAATTGAAAAAGGCCTGGAGGGTTTGGAATATCATAAGGGTTTACCGGGTACGGTTGGAGGAGCAATCTATATGAATTCAAAATGGACAAAACCCCTTAATTATTTCGGAGACTGGTTGTTATATGCCCATATTATCAATAGTCAAGCAGAAGTACAAAAAGTAGATAGAAAATTTTTTAAATTCGATTATGATTTCAGTTTTATACAGACTTCAAAGGATTTAGTGCTTGAGGCGGTTTTTCATCTGAAAAAGGCTGATCCTCAGCTGATTAAAAAAAGAGCTGATGAAGCTTTTGAATACCGAAAAAAAACTCAACCATTCGGAAGATTTTCAAGCGGCTGTTTCTTCAAGAATATTTCGGTAAACGATAGGAACAAATTAAAGATTTCCTCTAGCTCAGCCGGTTACCTTATTGAAAAAGCCGGATTAAAAGGATACCAAATCGGAGCTTTTGTCGTTTCCGACAAACACGCTAATTTTATTATAAATATGGGTGGCGGAGATCCTAAGGATTTGCTAAGACTGATAGAATATGTCAAGAATAAAGTTAATAATAAGTTTGGTGTGAAGTTAGAAGAAGAAGTGATTATTGTATAGCTTTTATATGGAAGACGCATATATTATAAAAGGTGGTAAACCTTTGTCCGGATCAGTAATTTTGTCAGGGGCAAAAAATGTTGCATTAAAGGTAATTGTTTCATCGCTTATGCTTGAGAATGAAACAATTATCCATAATGTTCCCAGGATAAACGATGTTCATGAACTAATTCATCTGATTAATCTACTTGGAGCTAAGGTTGATTTCATTGATAAAAATACTGTTAAAGTAGTTCCGTCATCACTCTCATCAAATAAAGTAGATTTACTTCATGCCTCAAAAATCCGGGTGTCGTTTATGTTTTTGGCGCCTTTATTATTGAAATTCGGCGAATGTTATATCCCCAATCCCGGCGGATGCCGTATTGGCGCCAGACCGATTGACAGAGTTGTTGACGGAGTGCAACAGCTGGGAATATCAATGGAATATGATTCCAACACGGGATATTACCATGCCAAGTTAATCAAACGACCAACCGGAAGATATAGATTTTCCAAATCCTCCCATACTGGAACTGAGCTTCTGATGCTGCTTAGTACCTTGACGGAAAATGAAGTCAAGATTGAAAATGCAGCTTTAGAGCCGGAAATAGACGATCTGATTTCTTTTCTAAACAAATGTGGCGCCAAAATCAGACGAGTAAACAAAACTATTATTATTAACAAGTCAATGTTGCTGAAACAAAAAGAACCATTCACAATCACTTCTGATAGAAATGAAGCAGTAACCTATGCCACTCTGGCTTTATCTACAGGCGGCACGGTTGTAATTTCAAAAATTCCTTATGAACTGATTAATACTTTCGTAGAAAAAGTAAGGCAATGCGGTGGAGGATTCCAAAGAGTTACTGAAGATACCTTCCGCTTTTTTTCACAGAATGGTATTAAACCGTCAAATGTAGAGACAGCCCCTCATCCGGGTTTTATGACCGACTGGCAACCCAATTGGGCTATTTTGATGACCCAGGCAAGTGGTGATTCGATAATCAGTGAAAGGGTATTTGAAAACAGGTTTTCCTACGTCGAAGAATTACGCAAGCTAGGAGCGGAGATTGATTTTATTAAGAGTCCGGTTATAAATCCGCAGGATTATTTCTTTTTTAATTTTGATCCGGCAAAAAAATATAATCAAACAATTAAAATAAAAGGCAACCAACAATTACATGGAGGAGTATTAAATATTGCCGATCTACGCGCCGGCGCAACTTTGGCCATTGCAGCTTTGATTGCAAAAGGTGAATCCTATATTTATGGCGCCAGCATTTTAGAGAGAGGTTATGAAAATTTTGTGGAAAAGGTTAGCCGTTTGGGAGGAGAAATTATAAAAATTTGAAGGATATGAAAAAAATAACAGTTATTGGTGGAGGCACAGGGACATTCGTTGTATTGTCCGGTTTGAAAAAAAACAAGCATCTAAATCTGGGAGTGATTGTAACTATGATGGATTCCGGCGGATCTACCGGCAGACTGAGAGATCAGCTTGGTGTATTACCTCCGGGAGATCTCCGTCAATGCTTACTGGCTTTATCGGAGGCACCGCTTCTTTGGAGAAAACTATTTTTATACCGCTTTGAAAACGGTGATTTGAATGGCCATAACTTCGGTAATATTTTTTTGTCCGCTTTAGAAAAAGTATCTTCAAATTATAAAGATGTGGTTGATACGGCCGGTTACGTTTTAAAGATCAAGGGACAGGTTATTCCGGTGACATTCGCAAACACTCACATGTGTGTAGAATACGAAAACGGAAAGATAGTAAAAAAAGAAGGCAATATTGATACCAATTATCAGGAAAAGAGTCGGGTAAAAAGGGCTTTTTTAGAACCTAAAGTAGAGGCAAATTGCGCAGCTATAAAAAGAATAGCAGAATCTGACTACTTAATAATCGGTCCGGGTGATTTTTATTCCAGTATTATTCCGGTGCTTTTGGTTAACGGTATAAAGGAAGCTATAATGAAAAGCCCGGCTAAAATTATTTACATACTGAACTTGATGACCAGGTCTGGCCAAACTACGGACTATAAAGCTACGGATCATCTGAAAGATATTGAAACGAACATAGCCAGGAAGGTAGATTATGTTATTGTCAATAACGGTAAGATATCTAAGTCTATAATAGACTGGTATCAGAAAGAAGACGAACGTGTGGTGATTAATGACTTGAAAAGCAATGGTTTTCGTGGTCAAATTATTGAAGGAGACATTATTGACAACAATGCTATCAGGAGCGAGGGCAGCGAAAAATATATCGACCCAAAAGTAAGGAGTATATTGCGGCATGATAGTGGGAAATTAAGCAAATTATTAAAGAATATAATATGATCAGACATCATGCTGTTTCGTTTAAAAACGCGATCTCAGGATTACTATGGGTAATCCGCACACAAAAAAATTTTAAAGTCCACTTGTTTCTTTCGGGTTTGGCTTTAATCGGCGGATGGGTTTTTGAAATAAGCTATATTGAATTTTTGGTGATACTGACTCTTATAACGATCGGACTATCAACTGAGATTATTAATACGGCCATTGAGGAAACTATTGATGCGCTGGATAAGGAACGCCGCGAAGAAATAAGGATAGCCAAGGATGTTTCGGCATCTTTTATGTTGATGTTTTCAATGGGTGCGTTTACAATCGCATGTATAATTTTTATTCCTAAAATTATTGATTACTTAGCTGTTCTTTAAGTATTTTATGGCAATTTATCTTTTAGCTGTTGTTGTGTCGTTTATTTTAAACGCCTTTCTTATTGTTCCGTACATTAATTTTTTATACCGGCTAAAATTCCAGAGGGCTTCCCAAAAAACAAAAGATGCTTTTAACCGTCCGACACCCATTTTCGACCAGTTCCATAAACATAAAACAGGTACGCCAGTTGGCGGGGGTATTCTGGTGATATTGACGACAGTTATTACCTATGCCATAACCCTGATTTTCTTTTTTATTTTTAATAAAAAAATCCTCACCAACTATCCTTCGTTGTATTCGGAAATTAAAATAATACTGTTTACATTTATTTCATTTGCTTTCCTGGGTCTGTTTGACGACTTGAACAAAATATTTTTCCTTAAAGACAAGCAATTTTTCGGTTTGAGATTGATGCATAAACTGGTAATAGAAATTTTTCTGGCATTTATTATTGCGTTTTGGCTCTATCAAGAATTGAAAATAAATATTATTCATATTCCTTTTTTCGGAGTATTTGATTTGTCTTTCTTATATATTCTTTTTGCGGCTTTTGTAATTGTTGCATTTTCCAATGCAGTAAATATTACTGATGGTCTGGATGGGCTGGCAGGTGGTATACTGATGATTGCCTTAGCGGCTTTCTGGGCGGTTTCCAGATCAATACTTGACACTCCGACCACCTTGTTTATCGCTACCTGGCTAGGCGGATTAATCGCATTTCTGTATTTTAATATTTATCCGGCCAGAATTTTTTTGGGTGATGCCGGTTCTCTTTCTTTTGGAGCTACATTTGCGGTAATAGGTTTAATTTTAGGAAAGAGTTTTACTCTTCCAATTATCGGTGGGGTTTTTGTTATTGAGATTACCACTTCTCTTTTGCAACTGCTTAGTAAAAGGATATTTAAAAGAAAAATCATGCCGGTTGCACCCTTCCACCTTTGGCTGCAGCTTAGGGGTTGGGAAGAACCTAAAATCGTCATGCGTTTGTGGTTGATCTCTATTATATTTGCCGTTTTCGGATTGATGGTCGCCTTCATGAAATGATATAATTATAGAATGACAGGACAAGCTAAAATAGAACACCATCGTGCATTGGCAGAAATTATAAAATTGGGAGGAATCTTGATTGGATTAGGAACTTTAGCTATTGCTGCCATGAAACTGACAGCTAACAATGGAGCCAAGTTTACTTATTTAAATTATGATCCTGAATTACATTGGGGTTGGAAAAACAACGAACCAGGACAATGCGCTGAAATGAGTGAAGACAGATGTACAATTGACTTCCCAACAGGTTCATCCGCCGTTTTTAAGATTTTTGATCCTTTGATTAATTTTACTCATTCTCTTGTTGGCACTGCATGGAGACAGAGTGTAAAACATCCTTCTCCAGCCAATTCTACAGTAATTTTGCAGGGCAGGGTTAATGGTAGAATAGTAGAACTGGCTAATGTTACCGAGGAAAATCCCGAACAAAAAATATTGAATGGATGCCTGACAGTGACGCATATGAAAGAATGATCTTTCAATATCAATAGCCTCCTGTAAATTTGCAGGCAATTCTGGCTGTTTTTAGGTTAAGATAAAATTAAGTAAAATGGAAATTTATACAAATTTAATTAAGAGATATTCAGGAAAAAAAGTGTTAGTGGTCGGATTGGGTGTGCAGGGTGGAGGACTGGGAGTAGCCAAATTTTTTGCAGAACTAGGCGCCAAAGTAACCGTGACTGATCTCAGATCGGAAATGGAGTTGGCTAATTCAATAAAAAGACTTAAATCTTACCCAATAGTTTTTCATTTGAACAAACACCTGCTTCAGGATTTTTTGGAAGCTGATATCATTTTCAAAGGACCGTCGGTTCCTTGGAATTTACCCGAAATCATTGAAGCGGAAAAACAAAATATACCTATTGAAATGGAACTTGCTTTTTTTACCAAGCACTGTCCTGCAAAAATTATTGGTGTCACAGGGACCAGGGGTAAGTCAACCACTACTAATATGATTTACCTGGCGCTTCAGAATGCCAAGATAAATTGCTTTTTGGCCGGAAGTTTACCTGGAATTTCTACTATTTCACTGCTAAAGTCGGTTACTGCTGAGGATTGGGTGGTGATGGAAATTCCTTCCTGGCCATTGGCTGCTTTTCACCGTCATAAAATCAGTCCTCATATTGCCGTTTTTACAAATTTTTATCCCGACCACCTTAATTTTTATAAATCAATGGACGATTATCTTTATGATAAAAAAGCTATTTATATGTATCAGACACCTCAAGACTATTTGGTAGCCGCTAGGCAGCTGCAAAAAATAATCGGCAATGATAGACCGCAAAGTCAAGTATTTTATACCGACGACTCCAGTTTTTCCGAAGCTTCAATCTCTTTACCGGGAAAACACAATCTGGAAAACGCCAATATCAGTTTGAAAGTGTTGGAGATTGTCGGTATTGACAAACAAAAGGCAGAAAAATCTATTGTTGGTTTTAAAGGTTTGCCGTATCGTCAGCAGATTGTCCGGATCAAAGACAAAGTTATTTTCATAAATGACTCAACTTCAACAACGCCTGTTGCCACAATAAAAGCGATAGACACTTTTCATGATAAGCCCATAATTTTATTGCTGGGCGGAAAATCTAAAAATTTGCCATACGGACAACTTTTGGAAAAGCTGCAAGGAGTAGAAAAAATAATACTTTTAAAAGGTTCTTTTACAGATGAGATTGAACCGTTATTAAAAAAACAATACCCTGATAAAGTTTCATTGGTTTTTACGGATATGGATAAAGCCGTCCAATTTGCTTTCCAGTCGGCAGGGAATTTTGAAAATGGAGCGTATATCTTGTTGTCTCCGGCTGCTACGTCATTTGCCATGTTTAAAAACGAATTTGAACGGGGGGATTGCTTTAATGAAATAGTGAAAAAAATTTAATATTATGATATCAAGAATTCTCATTCGTAATAAGTATTTCCTGCACTTGTTTACATTACCTATTCTATTGTCCTTGATAGGACTGTTTTTTATTTTCGAATCATCGTCAATCAGAAGCTTTAATGAAGTCGGAAACAGTTTTTATTACCTTAAGCTGCAGATAATTTGGTTGTGTTTGGGTGTAGTTTCTATGTTTATTATCTCTAATTTCGATTATCATAAATGGTACTATTTTGCATTTTTTGCCATGCTGGTAACAATGGTTTTGTTAGTGGTTGTATTGATTCCCGGAGTCGGATATAAGGCCGGAGGCGCCAGGAGATGGATTGATTTCGGACCGGTCAATGTTCAACCTACCGAACTGGCCAAATTCAGCGTCATCATATATTTGTCATCCTGGTTTTTGCATAAAGAAAGAAAGAGGTTTTATTCGTTCTTGGCGCTTCTTGCACTTCTGATGTTTCTTATTATGATGCAACCTGATATGGGTACGGCCATTGTGGTTTTCTTCTTAAGTATTATTATTTACTTTTTGGCGGGCATGAATATAATAAATATCCTGTTGCTTTTACCTGTAGCATTAATCGTTTTTATTTCTCTGATTAAATTATCTCCGTACCGCTTCAACAGGTTGTTGGCCTTTTTTGATCCTTCAAAAGACCCGTTAGGCATAAGCTACCATTTGAACCAAATATTGGTTTCGCTATCAAATGGAGGCATTTTCGGAAAGGGTTTTGGAGCATCACGGCAAAAGTACCTTTTTTTACCCGAGGCGCATACGGATTCCATATTTGCCATTATTGGTGAGGAAGTGGGGTTTGTCGGCAGTTTTTTAATAATAGCTCTTTTTATATATTTAAGTTATAAAATGTTCCGTTTGGTCGAAAATGCGCCGGATAAATTCGGTAAACTGCTGGCAGGCGGAATATTTGCTTTTTTTAATCTGCAGATACTGATTAATTTGGCCGGGATGGTTAATTTATTGCCATTAACCGGAATTCCAATGCCTTTTATCTCCTATGGCGGATCCAACTTGCTGGTTTCTTTCGTCTGTTTGGGAATCCTTCTCAATATTGAAAAAAAGATAGCCAAAGTAAAATAACAGATTGAATTATCCTATAAGAATTGATATAATACATCACTTATGGCACAGGCAGAATTTTATGACGAATCAAAACGAAATTTTCTTGTTGGTCTAGTAGGT
>Ga0075671_16_pt1 | contig 51874 bp, 46 predicted proteins | sample RifGroA2_FD_68415 | JGI IMG/M metagenome (GOLD analysis project Ga0075671, IMG submission 68415) | Microgenomates (Roizmanbacteria) bacterium GW2011_GWA2_36_23
TTGGTTTACTTGGCTATCCGGTTTTCCTCAAAGCGTAATTTTTATTCAATCATTTACGGAATTATTTTATACCTTTGTATTTTTCTTCCTTATTCCGTGTTTTTGTATCGATTAAAACTTTTCCGCATTCCTTTCATTTAAAGAACGTTACAAAACTGAGCGTCTCAAATAGTTTTAACAAGCCGTGAGGCGTTGCTGAGAAAAAAAGTATCATATAACAATCTAAACGCGGGAGTTTTACAATACATTTTAAATGATTATGAGGATTGGCACGACTAAGTTAATATAAATAAAAATTACATAAAATGTCAGAGCTTACAAAAAGAAATGAATATGAGATGAATCATATTAAACAACTCATTAATTTCTATTTAAAATACGGATCAGTAGAAGAAGCGATGAAGAGAGAATCAGAACGAGTATTTGTTTCTCAAGCAAGCTATCACCGAATTTTAGATCAATTTGGAATAGTGAAATCAGCTGGCAGATACGATCCGTTTCATGAAACTATTTCATTTCTTATGAGAATGACTTTAGAAAAAATACCTCATGCTTATTTATACAATGAAATGCCCTATGATTTTGAGAATTCATTTCTAAATCTTAATTTGGTCATTCGCGCTGTGAGAAAAGGGCTTGTAACAAAGACCGGCGCAGCTTTGGTTATAACTCCGGAAGGTTCTAATAATAGTGTTCTTATAGGTGAAGAAATAAGCTCAAGATCTGCATACAAAAAAAAAGTCGGCGATATGACTGTGCCAATGGGGTTTGCAAAACAGGGTGAACCGTTATATTTTAGTCTACTTAGACTTTTACAACAGGAAGTTTCAAATCCTTTAGCAGTAAATGGTCAATTAGCTCCTTATGGAGAAATTGCACAGAGGATTATCGAGCATGAACCTAATCCTTTTATGTATTTAGATATAGCTGATGTTAGAGTGGCAGTATGTCATTTGGTTTTACCTGAGGAGCTATGTAATGCAAATATTATATCCAGTCACAGATTATTAAATCATAGATTTATGTCTGGTAGTACAATTGCAGGTAATTCAGATAATCCAAGGATTAGAGCAGGTATACCTGAAATTATGGAAACGTTTGTACAAACAGAAGGAAGACCAGTATTTGCACCACCTGTTAGAATATCACGATTAAATAATAATCTATCGCGATTTCCGGTTAAACCAAATAGTTTAAAATGGACAACTGTAATTTGATCATAAGTTATTAAATGGTTTAATAAATTTTATAGACATATATATTATGAGTAAACTTGAACAAATGCCTATTGTTGATAAATTGAAACCACCTTTTGATGATCAGATAGTAGGTGTAGTTGCAGTTATTTATGATTTTAAAACGGGTGAATTTTTATTAGCGCGAGAATTTGTAGATAAACCACAATATGATAAAAAAATAAGAGATTTATCACCACCGGCAGGAGGTAGAGATAGAAAAAATGGCGTACTAGAAAATCTATGGACAGAAACTTTACCAAGGGAGATACGAGAGGAAACAGGTTTTCAAGAAAGTCAATATGTAGTAAATCCAATTCCAATTGGATGGTTTCAATTTTCTAGCACACAAGGACAACCTTGGATTATTGCTTATAGAGTAGGTGTAAGACATACCGTTAGAATGGAACAATCTATTGAATCAATAGATAACGAAACTGGTTTTCCCGTATGGGTTGATCCGTTAAGTATCAATTTAAGTAAATTACCTTTGCGAGGTGGGATGAAAGAGATACTCAAAGCTTGTTTAATGGGAAAGGAACGAGTAATTAAAACGATTAATTCTGCTACTCATTCTGATGACTATGATATGGTTGATACATTGATTCCAAAATATATAATAAATAGCAAAGGTGATTTCCGTGATTTATTACAAGAAAGATTATTAATTAGCCAATAACTTAGTAGTATCTGAAAAAACGGTTTAATATTTATAATTATGAAAAAAGTAATTTTGATAAAACTAGGTGGTAGTTTGATAACGGATAAGGAAAAACCTTACACTGCTAAAATTAAAATAATTAAAAACTTGGCTTTGCAAATTAAAACTGCTGTAGATAATCAGCCTAATATTAGGCTGATTATCGGTAACGGTGGAGGATCGTTTCCTCATTACCCAGCCGTAAAATATAAAATGGGGCAAGGAATAAAAAACGAAGAACAAAAAATGGGGTATTGTCTGGTTCAGGATGCGGCGGCTAAACTTAATAGAATAATTATCAATGAACTTTTGAAAATACATGTAAAGGTAGTGTCTTTAAATCCGTCATCAATGATAATTGCCCATAATGGGAAAATAAAAAATTTTTTTATAGAACCTGTTGTTAAATTTATAGATTTGGGCATAATACCAGTTATTTATGGGGATATTGTTTATGATGAAGTACTAGGTTCAAAAATATTCTCGACAGAACAACTTTTATCAGAGATTGCACTTCAACTTAAGAAAAAAAATAGATTGGTCGATAGGGTAATTCATAATGGTTTAACAAAAGGCGTGCTAGATATTGAAGGAAATTTGATTCCGGAGATATCTAATAAGAATATTCATAATATTGAAAGTGCTTTTACTTCAACAAAAGGATTTGATATTACCGGGGGAATGTGGCATAAAGTAAAAGAATCTTTGGATTTAACCCAGTATGGGATAACAACCCTTATTATTAATGGAAATGCTAAAAAAAATCTCCTAATGAAGGCTATTTTAGGAACAGCCGTAGAAGGAACAATAGTCAGATGATATGAAAATCATATCTTACATAGCCCCGGCTAAAGCAATTTTATCAGGCGAGCATGCCGTTGTGTATGGTAAGCCGGGATTAGTATCTGCTATAAATTTGACTATGCAGTTTGCTGTATGGAATCATTCTTTCAAATATACCTATCGGGCAAAATTTAGGTTCGTCGGCTGCTCTTTGTGTTTCGGCATCAGCAGCATTGTTGGAATTTTATACCGATAGACAATTTAACAAGGATGCTGTCAATAGTGTAGCTTACCAAGCGGAAAAGTATTTTCACAAAAACGCATCCGGAGTGGATGTAAGTACTTCTTGCCATGGAGGATTAATATATTACCGAAAAGAATTTGAGTTCTTAAAAACAATTTCCGCCTTGCACCAAAAACTGCCGAAAAAATTCGAGGATAATTTATTCCTGATAAACTCCGGAAAAGCAATGGAAACAACAGGCGATATGGTTGACCGGATGGGAAAACTATATAATGCCAAACCGGAAAAAACCGAAAAAATCCTCAATGAAATAGAAAAAATCACCAAGAGGATGGTTGTGTCTGTTATAAAAGAAGATGACGTTTATTTCAAGAAAAACATTAGCGATAACGAAATATTGTTGGAAAAACTGGGAGTGGTTTCCACAAGAGCAATAAAATTATTAAAACAATTATCTAGTTATGGAGCAGGAAAAATGACCGGCGCCGGGGGTATAAAACAAGGTTCGGGATTTTTGATCTTTTACGCCGATAAACCACAAGAATTAATTGATTTTTTAAATAAGCAAAAAATAACTTTTTATAAATTCCGGCAGAACCAAACAGGTTTGCAAAGACTCTAACTAACCTTGCACACCTCGCAGGTGTGCAAAGGTGTGCATATGAAAATTAAAGTTTCCGCACCGGGAAAACTGCTGCTTTTTGGGGAGCATAGTGTTGTCTACGGTTATCCTTGTTTGGTGACAGCCGTAGATAAAAGAATATTCATAGAAGGTGAAATGATTGAAGGCTCAGAAGATCAAATATTTACACCTCAGGTAAAAGAAAATAAATTTGTCCTTGAAGCTATCAGGATTATTAAAGAAAAATTCCAAATAAAAAAAGCAATTCGGATATCTACCTTTGGAGACTTTTCCCATCGTGTCGGACTTGGTTCGTCTTCCGCAGTGACAGTGGCTACATTGAAATTATTAAGCGAATTATTTGGTATTGAAATGAGCCAAAAACAAATTTTTGACTTCAGTTATGAAGTGGTTTTGAATATCCAAAAAGTTGGTTCGGGATTTGACGTGGCTGTAGCAACATTCGGTAAGACAATTTATTTCGTAAAAGCCGGAAAAGTTATTGAACCAATCAATGTAGATAATTTGCCTTTAATGGTTGGTTATTCCCAAATAAAAGCCGATACGCCTACTCTGATTTTAAAAGTAGCGGAAATGCATAAAATAGAAAAAGAAAAGACGGAAATTATCTTTCAAAAAATTACCGCATTAGTGGAAAAAGCCAAAAACAATATTGCTAATTTTGAATTAGTCGGAAGATTAATGACGGAAAATCATCAACTATTAAAAGAATTAGGGGTTAGCACGGAAAAACTTGATCACCTTGTCGAAGCAGCTGTTGACGCAGGCGCCTGGGGAGCAAAATTGTCAGGAGCAGGAGGAGGAGACTGTATGATTTGTCTGGTAAATCCGCTAAAAAGAAAATGGGTCGAAGATGCAATAATCAAAGAAGGCGGAGAGATTATTAAAGTACAAAATAACGCACAAGGTGTAATAATAGAGGAAAAAATTGACTAATAAAATATATAATTAAATATGAAAGTTACTGCAATTGCACCTTCTAATATTGCTTTTATCAAATATTGGGGGAAAAAGGATGAGTCACTGAGGTTGCCCGAAAATGCCAGTATTTCCATGAACCTGAGCAATCTTTATACCACGACAACAGTTGAATTTGATGATAAATATGATTCGGATATGGTGGAGATTGACGGGGAATCGAAAAAAGGAGAGGGGGACAGGGTAATAAGACATCTGGATAAGGTGAGGAATTTGTCGGGTTTAAAGTTTAAGGCAAAAGTGATATCGAAAAACAATTTCACGAAAGGAACAGGCTCTTCTTCATCGGCTTCGGGATTTGCCGCTTTGAGTCTAGCTGCATCAAGGGCGGCGGGTCTGACTCTCACGGAGAAGGAGCTTTCCATATTGGCGCGCCAGGGATCAGGAAGTGCCTGCCGTTCTATTCCGGACGGTTTTGTTGAATGGCTGGACGGTGATACTAGCGAAACTTCCTATGCCGTATCCTTGTTTCCGCATAATTATTGGAATATTCTTGATGTGGTAGTTGTGGTAGGTGATGAAAAAAAAGATATTTCCTCGACTTTTGGACAGGTGATTGCAGCCACAAGCCCTTTCTTTCCCGTAAGACTCAGAAATATAAACGATAAAATCATGCTTATCAAACAACTGATGCAGAAAAAATATTTTAATAAATTTGGTGAGCTGTTGGAAAACGAAGCGCTTGAGCTTCATGCGATCATGCTTACCTCATCGCCATCTTTGATATACTGGCTTCCGGGTACAATCACAATCATGAAATATGTAAAAAAGATAAGAAATGAAGGGTTGCCCGTATATTTTACAGTCAATACAGGGCAGGATATCCATTTGATAATTGAGGAGAAAAACAGGGATGTCTTGTTGAATAAACTAAAGAGATTGGATGTAGTTCAAAAAACAATTGTCAATAAGCCTGCAGGAGGCGCGAATCTGATCCAAAAACATCTGTTTTAGAGGGTGGGAATTTTTATCGTCCATCCGTCCGCATCTCTTTTTATAACACCTAAAATATCTCCCGCAACATAACCCCAGGCGATTAAAATGACAAATATAAGGATCATACCGATGGCAGCATTAGTTATTTTGTTCTGGGCTTTAGAAATCTTTTCTTTTTCGCCATTGGAAGTAATCCAATCAAGAGCGCCCCAAAGCATATATATTAAAAGCGCCAGTCCGGCAACTACGATAAAAATATTTATTCCTTTTCCTAAAATTATGCCCAAGCCGGTTACCGGATCGTCAGCCAAAGTTCCTGTTCCCGGCGGAGGTGAAACTTTTCCAAAAATCTTTTCTATATCGCTCATGTTGGTAAAATTGTATCAATTTGTAATACTCTGCCTATTAATTTCACCAGTAAAAAACTTAAAACTACCAGGAATAAACCAAGTATGGCATAACCCAGAGTTTGTTGGGCTTTTTTTATTGCTTCCGGATTTTCTCCATTGGTCAAAATTGCAAAGGCCGCCCTTAAACAGATAACCAAGAACAATACGGCAGCCCCGCTCATCAAAATAGGGAGAATCTGATTTAATAAAATACCTAAATTTTGGTACTTGGCCGGTGCAAAAACATTTTCATCATCAAATCTTATAGCTGCATATACCATATTGGATATTTTAATACTAATATAAATGAAAATTCGAGTCAAGGAGACTATAATAACAATATATATAATGGAAAAACAGAATTATCCAAACCATATCGCCATTATTCCAGACGGTAACAGGCGCTGGGCAAGAAAAAGAAATTTACCGGTTTTGGAAGGACATCGCAGAGGTACCGAAGTTGTTTTGCGGTTAGTTAATAAGGCTAAACAGCTTGATATTAAAGTATTGACTTTTTGGTCATTCTCTACCGAAAATTGGGGCAGGATGAAAGCAGAAGTTGACGGATTAATGACAATAATTATAAAAGGATTAAGTATAAATCTAAACAAAGCCTTGGAAAACAGGATTCGTTTTATACATATCGGCCGGAAAGACAGATTATCCGCAGCCCTGAAAAAGCAGATAGAAGAAATGGAAGAAATGACCAAAACATTCAATGATTATTTTTTTGTTTTGGCATTAGATTACGGTGGAAGAGATGAAATACTCCGCGCTTTTCAGCGCGCAAATTCAAAATTAAATATAGATAATTTTAACCATTTTTTGGATACCAAAGATCTGCCTTATCCGAATCCCGATATGGTTATACGGACAGGCGGAGAGAAAAGAACTTCCGGATTTATGCTTTGGCAGGCGGAATATTCTGAATGGATTTTTTATGATAAATATTTTCCCGATTTTACCGTGCAAGATTTTGAGAGCTGTATCAATGAATACAAGCAAAGAAAACGGAGATTCGGGAAATAATTGATAATCGGGAGATTTCAAGATATGATAATAATATCAGAATATGTTTATCCCTTCCTATCAAATAACCAATAAAACATTAAACAACATTGCTAAAATTGAAGCGAGCGAGGAAGTCATCAAACACTCGCCATTATTGCCTTTATGGGAAAGACAGTTTAAGGAAGATGCTATTGTGCGTTCAGCTTATCACGGCACACATATTGAGGGCAATATGTTGGGGAAAGAGGAAGCTAAGGATATTTTAATGGGAAAAGAAGTGCTTGGCCGTCCGCGTGATATCCAGGAAGTGATCAATTACCGAAAAGTGACAGAATTTATTGATGAAGAAGCAAAAAAACAAATAGATAAGATTACGGAGACTCTTATTAAAAAACTCCACAGGATCATTGTTTACAAGATTTTACCTGATAATCAGGCCGGGGAATACAGGCTAAAACAAGTTGTGGTCAAAAATTCACAAACAGGTGAAATTACTTTCCGGCCGCCCCCACCAATAGAAATACCTTTTTTAATGAGAGAGTATATATATTGGTTGAATAAAGACGACAAAGATACCATTCATCCTGTTTTAAAGGCTGGTATTGTTCATCATGAGTTGGTGCGAATCCATCCTTTTATTGATGGAAACGGCCGTGTGGCCAGGGTTTTGGCGACATTGATACTTTTTTTAGGAGGGTACGATATTAGGCGGTTTTTTTCGTTAGAGGAATATTATGATAGAGATGCCATTAGTTATTACCAAAATTTACAGAGGGCATCGGCCGGCGATCTGACAGCTTGGTTGGAGTTTTTTACCTTTGGCGCAGCGGTGGAATTTGACAAAATAAAAGAAAAAATACTGAAGTTATCCCGTGACGTAAAATTAAAGGAGAGATTTGGCGGACAACAAATCTATCTGACTGAAAGGCAAATTAAAATTATCGAATATTTGCAAGAAGTCGGCTATCTGCAGAATCAGACTTTCCCAGATATTTTTCCCAGTATTTCCGAAGATACTGTCCTGCGCGATCTGCAGGATTTAACCAAAAAAAATCTGATCAAAAAAATCGGCAGCACCAAAGCGGCAAGGTATGTATTGGTGACTTAAATACTAAATCACAAATAAAGTGGAACAAAAATCGCTGGAAATAATTTATTTAGGTTTTTTACTTCCGGGTTTATTCTCGCTTTCACTTGTCGCTGAAGGTATTTATAAGATTTCCAAACATGAGGAAGGTTTTTTTACTTTTGCTTTGGGATTACTTTTTTTGGTCGGTCTAGGATTGGCATATTTATTTTTGTTCGAATAAATCAAAATGAAATTCAGCGAATTGGCTGGTTATATAGAAAAGATCGAGAATACATCATCCCGATTGGAAATAACAGAATTATTGGCCAACTTATATAAAAAACTAAGCGAAGAAGAGATTGATAAAACTACTTATTTACTTCAAGGCAGGGCTGCGCCCATGTATGAAAAAACTGAGTTCAGTATGGCGGAAAAAATGGTGGTTCGCGCCATTGTATTGGCTCTGAATTTAGATAAAAAACTATTTGATAGCCACTATGAAAAAATAGGCGATTTGGGAAAAACAGTGGAATTTTTTAAAAAACAAATAAGCTTGTTCGACGAAAAAGACCTAGCGGTTACCGAAGTATTTGCTGAACTGTACAGAATGGCAATTGTGTCCGGCAAAGGATCACAAGAAATAAAAGTAAATATTTTAAGTAATCTTATCCGGCAGCTGGATTCCATATCATGCCGTTACTTGGTTCGAATTCCGACAGGTGTTATGAGGCTGGGTTTTTCCGACATGACTGTGTTGGATAGTCTTTCCTGGATGATCGGCGGAGATAAAAGTTACAGGTCGGTGATTGAACATGCTTATCATGTCAGGCCGGATTTGGGATTTATTGGCAGAACCATTAAAAAAAAAGGGATAGAGGAATTAAAATATATAAAACCAAGCATTTTTACACCAATTCTCATGATGCGGGCTGAGCGTTTGTCTTCCGGAAAAGAAATAATCGGCAAAATAGGCGAATGCGCAATAGAGGACAAATATGACGGTCTTAGACTGCAGGCTCATTTTTCCAAGTCAAAAGGTGTTAAATTGTACTCCAGAAATTTAGAGGAAGTAACTTCAATGTATCCGGATATTGTTGAAGGCATTAAAAAAGAAATCCATGCAAATGAGGTAATTTTTGAAGGTGAGGCAATTGGATTCGATCCTCATAGCGGCACATTTTTGCCATTTCAGGAAACGGTACAGCGAAAAAGAAAATATGACATTGAAAAAATGGCTAGACAAATACCTCTAAAACTTTTTGTTTTCGAACTGCTTAACCTGGAAGGTACAACTTACCTAAATGTTCCTTATATAGAAAGACGAAGAAAATTGGAAAAAATAATCAGAGTTACCGGAGATATTTTTAAGGATACGATTATAGTGGCGCCGGAATTCATTGCTAAAGATGAAAAAGAAATTGAATTAGAGTTTGATGATGCGATATCAAAAGGTTTGGAGGGGATTATTGCTAAAAAATTATCAGGTATTTATCAGGCTGGCGCCCGCGGGTGGAACTGGATCAAGTTTAAACGAAGCTATTCGGCTAAAATCGAAGATACGATCGATTGTCTGATCATGGGATTTGATTATGGTAAAGGCAAGAGGACGGATTTTGGCATAGGCGCATTCTTGGTAGGAGTTTATAACGAAGACCAGGATAAGTTTGTAACAGTGGCAAAAATAGGCACGGGTTTATCGGATATAGAATGGAAAGAACTTAAAAAAAGATGCGATAAGTATACAACCGTCAATAAACCTGTCTTATACGATGTTGACAAGGCAATGTCTGTTGATATTTGGGTTAAGCCGGTTTTAGTGGCAGAAATCCGGGCAGATGAAATTTCCCGTTCGCCGGTTCATACGGCCGGCCGAAAAATGAAACCAACCAAAACAAGAAATGCGGTGGAAATAGATATTCCTGGTTTTGCTTTGCGTTTTCCCAGATTGGAACGGTTCCGTGATGATAAAAGACCTGAAGACGTGACAACCCTCAAAGAATTAGATAAGATGTTTCATTCTCAGAAAAAGTAGAACTACGGCTCCGTTCAACAGCAGAGAAACGGTTATTTGGGATAAAGTATGTTTTTTTAAGTATAACCTTGACCAAAAAATAAGCGGGATAAACATCCATAAATACCACATTCTCCACTGGTAATATGCATTAACAAGCAATACGAAAACAATATTCAATGCCATATGTAAACTTATTTTCCAGAAGACCGTAATGACTGTATTAATGAGCAATAATATCAAAAAAAGAAAAATTATATCTTTGGTAGATTGGTTGCCTACATAATTAATAAATACCGAGCCGATAAGCAGACTGATATTGGTCAAGATGAGCGGAATTAGACGTTGTTTCCTATTGCTTAAATCCAGATCTTTTATTTTTTTATGTTTATAAGCATAGTATATGTATCCGAAAGGGACAAGAACAAAAAAAACAAGAAACAGCATTGATAAAATGATCAGACGGTCTAAAGATGACTCTGATTTAAATATCAATAATACCAGTAAAACAAGCCAGAGAATCGGACCTAATATAACGGAAACTATTTGCGCAATCTTTTTTAAATTCATGATTAATGATTGGAGAATGTTTTTAAGAGCCTGAGAGGGTATTCAATATAAAAGGATGCAGGATTGGATTTAAGTCTTCTGCCGGAAGCTTTAATTAATAATTCATCATCTCTTTTTATTATTCCTCCGGCTTTATTAATATGTATAGCCAGATCAATATCTTCATGGACTTTTTTATCGTCGAGGCAAATATCATTCCTGACTTTTTTCCATATCTCTTTACTTATAGCCATATTCGGTCCGCTTAGTGTTTCTTTACCCTTTTGTATTAATTTCATGAAGTGGTGGTAGAGAATAAAAATGTATTTTGAATTCATTGTAATATCATAAAAAATAGCCGGTCCCGTCAAAGCGTCAATTTTTTCTTTTTCAAAATTTTCTTTGATCTTTTTTATCCAATCAGAAGGCAAGATGGTGTCAGCGTCGGTGCGGGCAAGTATGTCGTATTTGGCTTCATCAAAACCCCTGTTTCGGGCATTTATCATCCCTTGTTTTTTTTCCTTGACAATACGCACGGGAAAATTTTTGGCAATTTGCACGGTTTTATCGGAGCAGTTATTGTCAATTACTATGATTTCATCGGCTTTTTCAATCTGGCTGATCAGGCTTTGGAGACAGTTATTGATTCTTGTCTCTTCATTATAAGCGGGTATGATAACCGAAACTTTCATATTTATTTTGTTATAATCATTAAAACCATGGTTAAATTCTATTTTTCTATCATTATACCAACTCTTAATGAAGAAAAATTCCTTCCTCGTTTGCTTTGCGATTTGGCAAAGCAGAAAGAAAACAATTTTGAGACAATTATCGTAGATGGTAATTCCAGCGATGATACTATCTCGGCAACAAATAGATTTAAGGATAAACTGCCTTATTTGACAGTCATTGAAAGCGATAAAAGAAATCTTTGTTATCAAAGGAATCTTGGAGGAATACGTGCCAAAGGAAAATATTTGATTTTTTTGGATGCGGACGTTCAGATATATGCTAACTATTTGAAACATATTCGTAAAACGATAGAAAAATCTTCCGCCTGTTTTTTAACCTCATATCAACGAGTAGACGGCGCAAACACTTTTGATAAATTTTTAATTGAAGTGACTAATTATGTGCTTGAGCTTCTTATATTAATCAATAAACCAATGGCGCCCGGTTATAATTTTATAATAAGGAAATCCGATTTTTTGTCGGTAAAAGGTTTTGACGAGAAAGCCAAGTTTGGCGAAGACCATGAATTAAGTATTCGAATTTGGAAAAAAGGGACAGAATTGACAATGATCAGAAGACATTTGTTAAAATGGTCATTTAGACGGCTGAGAAAAGATGGAAGATTGCCTATCATTACCAAATATACTTTAGCAACGGTGTATGTTTTGCTGTTTGGCCGGATAGATCATACATTTTTTAATTATCCGATGGGGGGATTATATTTTTCCAATGCTTCAGACAGGTCAAAACAGGAAGTGGATAAATATATATCCAAAATCAGGCTTACTTTTAATAAACTTTTTAATCAGACTAAAGTATTGAAAAAGCCCGTGAAGAATTATTTATCGGCTAAAAAACTAAAGACATTCCTTAATAAATATTTGTCCAAACTGTCTTAAAAAAAACAACTAACCCGAGAAATAAGCAATGATTGGGTAGTGATCTGAAAATCGTATATCAACGCGCTTTGTCTCAATATGTTTAAGTTTTTTATAATAAATATAATCTATCTTCAATTTGTCGGTAAATAGTTTGGAAAAAACTTTGGCTACTAATTTTTGGATGAAGTGATAGGTGTTAAATTGGCCGTCGGAAGAGAATTGGATAGTATAGGCTATTTTTTTAGTAGCTTCCGCAAATTGGTATTTTTCCATAATTTCTTCAAGCTGTTTTCTACCATAAGGAAAATAATTAAAGTCTCCGGTTATAATGGCCGCATTTTTTTGATGATTAATCCGGTTGAGGTCAAGGGCTTCTTTAATTTGTTTGATACGGACTCCGTTGGCGCAGATTGTGGTGAGGTGGGTATTATAGACGGATATTTTCTTCTTATTGTTTTTCATAATAAAATCGGTTTGCAGTAAAGTCCTGGGTTTATTACCGCCGCGTAGAAATCTCAAAACAGTCAGGAATAATTCATATATGCTTCTGGGTAAAATCAGGGCGTTTGAATTGGTTAATGATAAAGTTTTGTTATTATAGAAAGTTGCAATCCCGTAGATTGTTCCGAATTTAAAAAAAGAATTAGAATAATCAGCCAGCCTGTATCCGTGATTCTCCAAAAGCATCAAATTTTGGGTTTTTGTATCTATTTCCTGTAAACAGACAACATCGGGCTTATGGTTTTTTATTAGCTTCGGAAGCTGCTGGAAAGCTTGGTTATATAGGACATTGTATGTGAGCAAAGAAAACTTCATCCCTATATTATACAAAACCAGCATTTTTGCCGGTATAAAAGTTATCCACAATATAACTTAAAAAAATTTAGCTTGCCAGAATAATGTATTTATTAATATAAAACTACAGGATATCTTATAGAATACAATGATTTTTCTATAGGTCTTGACAAATATTTCCTCTTTTATTATTATTATGAATATGAACACATTTGTAACATTAGCAAAGCCCAAAATAAATATTTCTTCAACAAAAGATTTTATATATTTTGTCAAAATGCAGTTTAAGCAGCTAAAAAATAGGAAGTTACGAATACCGATTCAACTTTATCATCTATAAGCCGAGTTAGACTCGGTATAAAAAAAAAGAGCATCACTACCGCTCGTATAAGGGGACGACGAGTAGTAATGCTCTTTTTTTACCCGATTTGCATAATCAGATAATTGCAAACAACGATAACAAAATTTATTCCGTTTGTCAATATCATACATTAATCTACTTGATACAGAGCCCCAAAGCCATTATCGGACAGAAATATTCGTTTGCCAATGTACATAAATTTATTTTCGTATAAATTGGGGTATTTTTGTTTCTCCATTTTTGAAATAATCACGTACTTAACTTTATATTTTCGCAGAAGATTTTGTGTCAGCTTTATATCTTTTGATTCGTACATATTAACAATATCCGGAATTCTGTTTCCCACTACGTTTGGGGAACCTCGCCATAACCATTCATGTACCCACCATCCGGCAACCGTAGGTAGACCGGTATATGCGGAAATCCTTTCAAAATCTGTGTAAGAATCTCCTTGCGCTTCTAAAATAACCGGTTGGTTGTCAATATTGGCATTGATATATTGGATAATGTCCGCATCTTCCGGGAACTGTTCTTTCATCCATGCTGAGCCATCGAGAACAATTTTGCGATCCAGGTTTCCATAATATGAAGGAATTGAGAAGAAAGGATACGCCGCTACGAAAAAAGCCAAAAAGACAAAAATAAAACTAAACAGAAATTTTGTTTTACCCTCAAGCTGCTTGATAACTATTAATGTATAAATTGAAGAGATCATCATGATTATATAAGCTTGATATCCCAGCTTAAACATGGTGTTTGCCCTGAAATGCGCCGGATAAATGTCTTTAATATAAAAGAACTCGGGAATAATTGTTAGTAATATGCCGAAAGAAAATAGCAGCGCCATAAATTTCAGGGATTTGTGCTTTGTTTGGTTCCAATTATTTTTTTTAAAAAAGTGTATTATGCTCAGAATCAAGAAATTGATCCAAAAAAACCCCCAAAGGATAAAAAGCATCCATAAAGGTGATATTTGGCAATTGTTTTTTTCAAATAGAAACGGACCAATTTTGCCGATATCGGTTAAAAAAGCAGGGGAACAGTTAACACCGATTCCTGATACAAACGGTTTGAAATGCATGGAAAATGGTAATGAAAAAATAATAAAAGAAATAATCAAGAATCCGCTTTGGGTAAGAAAGCGTTTTGTCAAGCCGGACAAAAAAAAGAAAACTAACAGCGATAATAGTAGGTATATCGGTCCGTCAAAAGCATTAGTCATATAATGGATGGCAGTAAGAAAACCAAGAAGAATAGAATTTAGAATTAAGAATTTAGAATTAAGAATAATAAATATTAAATTATAATTTTGTTTACCCTGAAATTTATTCACAATTTTTAATTGTTGATTTTGTGCAAGATTATTTAATTTTGATTCTTTATAAGTAACAAAAAAGATAAAAAGTATTGCTAAAGTTAAAAGCACAAATGGTATATCAAATACATGGCCATGAAGATCAGCAACTACATATGAATATGAAGGAAATTCATGTATGGTAAAAGGAATAAATCTGGTAGCATTGGGATACCAGTATTTCATCGGATTAAAACCGCTCAATATCTGCCAAAACGGCACTGGTTGCTCATTAGGATAACCTTTGGTAAAAAGATAGATAGTATGCAAATTGCCTCCTAAATTCAAAAGGAATGATCCCAATAAACCAAAGACTATTGTTTTAATATAAGATGCCATTGAAATAACCTTATCTTTGATTGAAGTAAAATTAAGGAAATGGATTATATTGACAATAAGCGAAAAAGTTTGGACAATGCCTAAAGTAAAGAGAGTATTTAAGATTAAATTATAACCAATCGATGTTTTCACTCCTGAAATTTTCATTAATAATGCGCCGGTTAAATGGCCGAAATAGTAATAATTAATCGAGTATCCCTGCGGGGCACCTGGATCAGCGGAAAGCCATATATCTAATGGAGGGAAAAAGCGGCTACGCATAATGGAGTTCATAAAACCAAAATCCATGAATTTTTCCAAGCTGCGAATTGACGGTTCCTGGCCTCTGATATAAGTCCAAAACAGAAGTGATACGATAAACAGCAGTTCTTCAATGACAATTAGCTTGTAAGGAATTGCTGAATATTTATTTTCAGAAGTCTTTTTCCATAACAAGTAATTAATTATCCATGCAACAGCCAAAATTAGAATAATGCCAATGGAACTAAAAGGCAGTAATTTTGCCGTTCCAAGAACAAATACAACATAAGTTGTCAGGAGAATTCCAATAATTTTCGAAAAGCCATAGCCCTGATCAGTAAACACCCGGCCAAAAATAATTTTGGCCAACGGAAAAAAAATAATTCCGAAAAGAAATATGACACTGTACCATCTGATGAGAAGAATCCATTCCATAATGTTTTATTATATAATAGCAATTAATTATGGATAGTAAGTTTCAACCTTCTACAATTGAATCAACCTTGTATGATTTTTGGGAAAAAAATAAATATTTCCAGGCAAATATTAATCCCCGAAAAAAACCTTTTTGTATAATTTTGCCCCCTCCTAATGCAAATGGCAATATGCATCTTGGCCACGCTATGTTTACATACGAAGACATCTTGATCAGGTACCATAAAATAAAAGGCTATGAAACACTTTGGTTATTAGGATTGGATCATGCCGGTACGGAAACGCAGTTTGTTTTTGAAAAACAACTTAAAAAACAGGGTAACAGCCGCTACGATTATAAAAGGGAAGATTTATACAAGATGATTTGGGATTATGTTACCGAAAACAAGCAGAATATCAAGGGCCAGCTAAGAAGATTAGGATTTGCCTTAGACTGGACAAGAGAAAAATTTACCATGGATCCCGAGATAGTTGCAATCGTTTATGATACTTTTAAAAAGCTTTTCGATGATAAGCTGATCTATCGGGCAAATAAACTGGTAAATTACTGCACCAATTGCGGAACCTCGTTTTCGGATCTGGAAGTGAATTATGTTGAGAGGACAGACCCTCTTTATTATATGAAATACGGTCCTTTTACTTTGGCAACGGTAAGGCCGGAAACAAAATTCGGCGATACGGCTGTTGCAGTCCACCCTGACGATAAAAGGTATAAAAAATGGATAGGTAAGGAATTGGAAATACAAGGATTGATTGGTCCATTTACCATAAAAGTGGTGGCTGATAAAGTTGTTGACCCGAAATTCGGGACAGGCGTAGTAAAAGTTACTCCGGCGCATGATTTTACTGATTATGAAATTGCCCAACGTCATAACCTACCGTTAAAACAAGTCATAGGATTTGACGGCAGGTTGAACGAAATGACGGGTAAATATCAAGGCATGAAAGTGGCTGCCGCTCGTGAAAAAGTAGTCCAGGATCTTCAGGATAAAGGCCTGATGGTCAAAATTAAAAAGGACTATCAGCACCGGGTAGGTACTTGTTACCGTTGCGGACGCGTACTTGAACCGCTTCCCAAAGAACAGTGGTTCATAAAAGTAAAACCTTTGTCTGAAGCAGTCAAACTTTTAATCAAGAAAAAAGAAACAATAGTTTTTCCTAAACGTTTTGAAAAACATCTGATAGGCATCCTGGATAATTTTATTGATTGGAATATTTCCCGCCAGGTGGTCTGGGGTATAAGAATACCGGCATATAAATGCCAAAATTCGAAATTTGATGACAGGTGGTTTGTGAGTATAGAGAAACCAGACAAGTGTCAAATTTGTGGTAAATGTAATTTTGTACAGGATGATGATACGTTTGATACGTGGTTTTCATCATCACAGTGGCCGTTTGCCACTTTGATGACTGAGGGCAGGGATTTTTTTGATTATTTTTATCCTACGACAGTGATGGAAACAGGTCATGATATATTACGGGCATGGATAGCCAGAATGATGTTCGTAGGTTATTACATAACAAAAAAAACACCGTTTAAAACTGTTTTTCTCCACGGTATGGTTAGAGATGCTAAAGGCCAGAAGATGAGTAAAAGCAAAGGTAATGTCATGGACCCTTTGGTTCTAATTGATAAATACGGAGCAGACGCTCTAAGGTCAGCTTTGATTTTCGGGACCAAAGAAGGCGCAGACGTATCTCTTTCGGAGAATAAAGTAATAGGTATGAGGAATTTTGCTAACAAGATATGGAATGTAGGTAGATTTATCTGGATAAATGAGAATTCGCAATCCGAAATCCGAAATGAAAAATCAGTTACGAATTTAGAATTACGAATTAATGAACTTAATAAAGAGTATAAAGATCTGAAAAAAAAATATATAAACAATATGGACAAGTACCGTTTTTCACAGTGTTTAAATGATTTGCATGAATTCATTTGGCACCGTTTGGCGGATTATTATGTGGAAGAGTTGAAAGATGAATTAAAGAATGGTAATATTGAAGCTTTCAAGACATTGAAAAAAGTTTATCTCGATGGTCTTATCTTATTGCACCCATTTATGCCGTTTGTAACAGAAGCGGTTTGGAAAGTATTCCATGGGCAGGAGAGTTCGATACTAAAAACTAAATTAGAGAGTTAAATAAGTTAATGTGTTTAGCGAGTTAACGAGTTAAATTAAATCTCAAAACCCGCTAAACTTTCTAAATCGCATTAAACGCGATCTAAACTCGTAATTAATTAATAATTAATGAATTTATATGAAAAGGACATGGCAACCAAAAAAAACTAAAAGACAGAAAAAGCATGGATTTTTAGTCCGAATGAAAACTAAGAACGGAATAAGTGTTCTGAAAAGAAGAAGGCTTAAAGGCAGGAAAAAATTAACAGTAGAATAAATATTCAATATGCTAGATCCCAATTTGTTTAATACATTGTTTGTGTATCCGACTTTAAATATCCTGGTTTTCTTTTATAAAATATTTTTATTTTTAAAGATCCCAGGAGCTTTTGGTTTATCAATCCTTGCCTTGACTGTCTTTATCAGGGCGATTCTTCACCCTTTTTTTAAACAACAGATTGAAACAGCCAAAAAAATGCAGGATTTAAAACCTCATTTGGACAGACTGTCTTCAAAACATAAGGATGACCCTAAAAAAATTCAACAAGAACAATTAAGATTGTACAAAGAAGCCGGTGTGAATCCCGGAGCAGGTTGTTTATTTATGATTATTCAACTGCCTGTTTTTATTGCCCTATATAATACTTTGTCGTTATTGCTCTCAAACGGCGGAGCCAAATTGATTACCCAGATTAATAAGGTTTTATATACGCCTTACATTCATATCCAAACAATAGATCCTTGGTTTCTTGGTTTTAACTTGGCATTGTCGCCGGCAAAGTCAGGACTATGGTATTATTATTCAATTCCATTGATCACTGCTTTTTTACAATATTTGCAAGTGCAAGTTACTACACCATCATCACCAAGCAAAGAAAAAGATAAAGAAATAATAGTTTCTTCTAAGGATGCCAATGATAAAAAAGACAGTTCTAACGATTTTCAGAAAGCTATGAACACCCAGATGAAGTTTATTTTCCCCATCATGATCGGTTGGTTTTCCTACACGCTGCCGGTTGGTTTATCTTTATATTGGAATATATTTTCGCTGTTTAGTATAATGCAGTATAAAAAATTAAAAGTTAAAAATTAAAAGTTAAAAATTGTAATTCAAAATTAAAAATTATCAAAATATGGATAAAATTCAAACAATAAAAACAGAGACAGATGAGTTGTTAAAAAAGATGATTGAAAAATTTGAAACTGAAGTTCAAGATGATGACGGAATCTTCCACATTTTGATTAAAGCGGAAGAAGAAGCGCCAACGGTTATCGGGCGCCATGGTGAAACTATTCGCGCGATCCAAAAAATTCTGGAAGTGGTTTTGTATAAAAAATTCGGTGAACCGATGAATATTTTAGTCAATGTCAATGACTATCGGGAAAAACAGAAAGAAAGATTGGAAGGTTTGGCGATACAGTTTGCCCAAAAAACACAAGAAACAAAAGAGCCGTCATATATTCGAGGACTTTCTTCTTACGAAAGAAAAGTAGTCCATGAATATGTCACTGAGAATTACTCAGATTTAACAACCTATTCAGTAGGCGAAGGAAGAGACAGGCGGCTTGTGGTAAACTTAAAGAGCAATGAACCAACAGAATCAGATTCAGTTGAAAAAAACAAAGAAGACTAATCTGATAGTCTTATTGTTTCTGCCGTTAATTCTTATTTTTGACCTGTTTTATTATATGTATACCAGGTCTTCTTGTTTGAATTGCACCAATGTGACTGAATTCGTCAAAAATTCATCTCTGACCGCTTATCTTCTTTCGGAAACATACAGGATATTTAAAAGCAGCTGAATTTGACTATAGGTTGTCAATCTCATTCCCTTCTTGTTTAAAAGCTGAAAATCTGCTACAGTTTTTAATACCACATATGCTAGATTCACAGGAAAATAGAACAACTCATCAGGATTCGGTTGAAATGGCTAGAGAAAGCGCCATTAGAGAAGCGCAAGAGGCAAAGACAGGTACCGCTGATGAGCAACAAAGAAAAAAACAAGCTTTGGTGGAAAAAGTTAAGCAGGAATTAAGAGATGCTGAAATTCCAGCCAGAGAATATAATCAGGCAAAAGCATACAGAATGCAGAATATGTACGCAAGAGAAGGGGAAAAAGCTTTGAGATCTGTAGTAAGAGCAGCTACTTTGGCAAAAGAAGGAATTTATGTTACTTCTAAAGTTCCTGCCCAAAAATTACTTACAGATCTGGCTGATACAGGATTAACATTATCTACGGCTTCTGCTATTGAAGCCAATTTAAAAGATTATTTGTTAGGAGACAAGGATATAGTTTTTTCTTCAAACGGCGGGCCAAAATCACAGTTCGAAAATGCATTTGATATATTAAAACAAACCGATCGTTTAGCTTCCACTATTGTTGGGGAAGCCTTGGTAAATAGGGCACAAGAATTCGGTGCTTCTCCTGAGAGTATCAAGCAGAAGTTTGAAATGAGATCTGAAGATGAAGCAGCCGATGAGATGCAGCAAAGAATGTATGCAGAAGATTCATTTGAAGGGCAATGGCGCAGTTTGTATGAAAAGTATCTTCAACCAACTGATCGAGAGCTGGTAAAAGCATTATTTAGTCCAGTTGAATTTATTCGGTATGTAGAAAAAAAAAGAGATAAGCTAAAAGCAGAGCATGGAGATTGGGATGAAAAAAAATTAAAGAGGGAATTAACTTCGAGTCTTGAAGGAGAAGTGGGCGCATTATTTGGAAGCATATATCATCGTCTTGACACAGAACCGCCTAAGGAATTTTTTGACAAGATTCAACAAGAAGATTATTTTTCCGGTATTGGTCGTGCCAGTTTGGATCTAAGGCAAAGAATTCATACATTAGGCAATCAGATGGTTCCTTATGAGCAGAGGGCAAAACAAATATTAGGTGATGATTTTTCTCTGGTAAAAAAAACAACTGCCGAACCTACGTCTGAAACTATTAAGTTGGATACTGGAGAATATCTAAGAGATGAGCAGGGAAACAAAGTGTTGGATGAGCAAGGCAAACCCAAACACCGAATAGTAGAAAAACCAAGATACCGCTTAAAACCTCTTAAGGAAGAAAAAGAAGTCAGTCTAAGCAATTTTATTGAACATCTACATATTCAAATAGATAACTATATCCAGTTCAGGCAATATGTGCATGATTCCAGAGCTTTATTTTTCCATCCACCGGGTAAGGAGGGATTTTATGCCCAAATGGGTGAATTTGCCGAACGGTTTGGTATGGTTGATTTTGATTCTATGATGGGTTTGCCTGATGCTGACATATTTTTAAAAGCTTTTCATATGTATGACAAATATCTGGATGAGCAATTTGCATCACAGGATTGGAAACACACGCCGGAAATGTTTACCAGGAAACCTGAAGAAATGTTTACTCCGATGGAGTTGGAAGTATTGGAACAATTGAAAATGCTTTATACAAACGAAGATATATCGGAAAATAGATTAAAAAGCGCATTGTCAATGGCGGTCGGCGCTTCGCGAGGAATTTTCATGAATGAACCGGAAAAATGTGCTTTTGCTGATTCAGCTTTAAATGCGGATGGAACAGGCAAATTTAACAGCTATTATACCCAGGACGCCACACCTTTAATGGCTTTTAATCCGGTAATGCATTTTCCTTACCGATTTCAGATGGAAGGAGCAAATTTGCATCCTTTATATTTCATGGATTTTGATAAAACTAAAACAGGTAGTGTTTGGGATAATTGGGATCATGAAAAACTATGGAAAAATATGCAGGATTTCCGGGATACATTTATTGCAGGCAGGGGAAAACTTGAAGGTAAAAATTTGTTTATAGATTTTTGCAATAATATTGGCAAGGTTGGAGGCCCTTTCCAGAGAAAAGGTTGGCGTACAGGCAGCATGTTTGAAACCTATTTTCAATACACAGATGAAAATAAATCTATAATTAAGGTGCTTGATTCATGGAAAGAAATAGAAAACATAGGCTATGAAGCTTTGCATGATTTTGTCAATCACAACAGAATGGGTGATAATTTTTTAAAATCAGCCAAGACCAAAGCAGAAAGAACAGATTTTTTTAAGTATTTATATGAAAAATATTACGGAAAAGATGTTTCAGGTCTGGATGATTATTTGGAGGCAATAAGAAAACAAGCAAAAACAACGGTTATCAATGATATAGTTAAAAAAAATATATGGACTAATAACATAAATGAAGAAATAGAACTGGAAACTTCAAAAATATTCATGTTTAGGGCGCTTTCACGTGTTTTGGCACAGCGTATCCCGACGAAATTTATCAGGATAGACAGGGACAGATACCAAAATGACGGCAATAGCCGCTGGAAAATAATTATGAAGGCTATGGGTTATACTTCAGATTCGCAATTCAGTGAATTTGATAAAGTTATGAAGGATTTTTTGTTGGTAGAAAGCGCTCTGAGACAGGAAATTAGTACGCAAATGAAAGACGGATTAAAAGCAGGCAAGCATAACTTGAGAGGAATAGATGGTATTGATTACAAACTGAATCCAGATAAAATTGCCAAATACCTAAAAGATAGAAATTTATCTGATGATAGGATAAATAAAGTGCTTGAACTATTCAGGCACTTGCAGGATAAGTATTCTGATAACGACAGATTTCTAGACGCTTTTGCTACAGAAATAAAAGATGGTGAATTTAAATACACTTTTGCCATTGAAGAAACCGATTTGACTTTTGTTCCGTTTGAGGCTGGTGGACCACGATTATTGCCAAGAGCCATAAAAGATATTGCAACAACCGAACAAGTGTTAAGCCAAGTGATGATTCAATGGCCGAAAATGTTGCATAAGGTTGCTACGGATGGTAAAGGTGATTATTCAGAAATTGTGGGAGCCATTCAGAAGGCCAAAGAATCCATATCAGGTATCATCGGTCCTGATTATGCGGCAGAAGTGGCTTACAGGATGGCAGCCATGGCAATCAGTTACTTTAAGAAAGACAGTATTGCCAAGCCGCTGTTTGGTATGTTTGGATCGGGTAGAATAAATTCTTTGGCAGGTAGAATTGCCGGAAGGTCAACCGGTGTCATGGAATGGGATGCCAGGGAAATAGACAGATTTATTATTGCTTTGGAAACAGCTGATATTTTGAAAAAAGAACCATATGCCTGGTGGGTGTCAAAACGTGAAAAAGTTCCGCAATATATTAAAATACCGGGCTTAAATATTTCATCCAGAAAAATAACAATTCCTTTCTTGAATAAAGTCATTAATACTCCTGAAATAAATGGCTTAATAAAATTACCTGACATATTTAATATCAGAAAGCCGGATATGAAATGGACATCTGATAATTTGAGAAAAGATTTTGGAGCATCCGGAAAACATATAACTCTGGAATTGATTAACTCTGTTTTTCCGGTTCTTTTAGCATTTTTGCTATATCAATACTTTAAAAAAGCATTGGAAGATTTGATGGGTGGAGGAAAAAAATAAATATATAATAAAAATATGAGACAAATCATAATCAATCTTTGCTTTTTATTATTAATAATACTGTTTTACGGTCGCAATCAGATTTATGCCCAGGTTTCTCCTGCAATTACACCTTCTATTCCATTTATGTCAGCTCCGGTTGACTGCGGTATAGAAGGAGGACCGAATGAGAAGTGTTGTACCAGTCCATTGGTAAATAATGATGATCTTATTAAATCCAAACGAGGTATTCCTGGAACTGATCAAATGGTAGATGCAATAAATGCTGCATTTAAGCAAATAGTAAAACCCATAATAGATCCTTTAAATAATATAGCCCAAAAAACCATGCAACCTTGCTATAGCGGTCAACCAAGCACCCCCGGAAATCCAAATGATCCTAATTGTAAGTGTATAAAGCCAACAGTGGCGCCTTTAGTAGCCATATCAAAGCTTTGCAATGGAGTATCGGCCAAAGAAAACGGGGCTTGTTTGAGTTGTGTTCAACAAAGCGGAGTATACACCGGCTTAGGTTGTATTTCTTCCAATTTTAGTTCATTTGTTCAGGATATTCTTGTTGTTAAAGGCATTGGTTTGGCCGGTATGTTTGCTTTGTTGTGCATTATTTACGCTGCGTTTACTTTGCAGACATCACGGGGCAATCCGGAAAAAATCAAAAAAGCCCAGGAACTTTTGACATCCTGCATAATGGGTTTGATGTTGATTATTTTTTCTGTTTTTATTTTGAGATTAATAGGAGTTGATATTCTAAAGATTCCCGGATTTAAATAAAAAATTCCTGATAAACCATGTCTTCTTCCAGTCATCATTTTTCCAATAGCGCCTGTAGCTAAAGATATGCTACCAAATTGACCAAGGACACCCATTCCTCCGCCTATGGCGGTTCCAGCGCCAGCAAAAAACATTCCCGGCCCAAAGGATAATGGTAAACCTTTTACACCCAAAAGTTCCTTAACCAGTTTAATAATATCAGGAATCAAAAACATCAAGCCTATTCCCAATACGACAGAAAAAGCATTTGGATCCATTCCATATAGAAAAGGAGGAGCCCACATGGTATTTCCTGCTGCGGCAAAAGAACCGGTAATAATATAACCTACAATAAAAATAATTATGATTAGCGGAAAAGTGATTATTTCCGCCAGCAAGTTTTTAAACCACCAGGAAAAAACGGATTTTCCGGGTATTGCTTCAAATATTAGTAAAATTGGCGCAAAAATAACAAACAAGATTATTTGCAAATAAGCTCTGAATAATAAGGAAAAAATCCTGAATATTAACAGAAAAATAGTTAAGAGTATAAATAGCGCTAATAATAATTGAGGAAGTAAAAAAGCGCCCAATCCGCCGGTGATCATTGCCCAAATAGGACCAAGAATCAACCAAATAAAGAAGCCTGGTATTTTGCCTAGACTGGCGACAAATTGTAAATTATCCAGAGCTTGTGTTGCGGGTCCCAGCACTATCCAGGAATGCATCCAACCCCACCAGGCGCCAATAAAACCGCCAACAGCTCTGATAATTGCATTTACCGGACCTAAAATAGCCAGTAAACTATTTCCTACTTCCAAAAGAGAAGCTAATCCAGATAAGCCGGGTATAACAGAATTGGGTGTTTTGGTCGGAAAAAATGCAGAGCCAAGTTTTAAAAAGTCAGCATTCAGATACTCATTCATGAACTGATTGGCGGAATAATACGTATTATTGTTGCTAAGTAAAGATATTGCCAAAGCGATTGCTACATACATAAAATCTATTAAAAACCCGGCAATGGCAAAAGAAAAAGTAACTAATAAAAGGGCAACGATTATTTTAGGTAGAGCGTTTTCGACAGAGATTACTGTTTGCGGGTTAAGTTTCATCCTGAACATAACCATAAAGCCGATCGTTATAAGAACCAAAACAAGCAGCATGTAGGCAAAGTCCCTAAATACTTTCCATAGATTTATAAATGGTTTTAAGGCTCCGAATCCAACACCTTCTGCAGCGTATGTTTTTGGTATAAATCCTGTATTTTGTGCGGAATCATACAGCCAATAAGTTCCTGACGCCGGAGGATTTATGTACGGATAAGCTAATAAGTTGCCCGCATAACTTACAAGGCTTTTATGATAATTTTTATTTGCATCATTCGGATTATCGGTACATGCTTCACCCATTATGGTGCAAGTAGTCATTTTATAGATAGAGATTATGGTTTTACCTTGTTTGGTTTTTTGATACTCTTTGTTATTGATTAATTTGTAGATTTCTTGCCTGTTCTTTTGTATTACGTTAACCTGATTAGAAAATCTATTAATATTTTGACTATTATTTTTGAAAGTATTAGCAAATATACTAACCATTACTCCGTAGACTAATATAACCAAGATGAATTTTTTAAAAAAAGATTTGATAAATGGAACCATCATTTCATTGTAACTAATAATTAGAAGTAAAATCAACGAATGTTAAATTTGTCAAGAGATAGACTCTGGTAATTATCATTCAGCCATTGTTGAAAAACAATTCTATTTTTTTCTTTGGGTTCGGAAAGAAATACGCTAAACTTGTCTTTCGAATAATCATATTCAACAGTGAATGTGTTTTCTCTGACAGGAACTTTACTTTTCAATGTCTGCATTTGTCTTGATTTATTTAGAACACTTTGTGGAATCTCTTCATTAACTCCGGTAAATGTAGGATGGACTAAGGTTGGGGAAATATCATCAGAAGGGAAGATGTTATAAGTGGTAGGAGTAGGAATATTTAGTTTTTTATTGTTTATTGGTACTGGTTTATTTTGGTTAGACAGATAGGCAACAAAAATTACAAGCATGAAAAGGATAACGCCTAAAATCAGAAATAGTTTGTAATTTAATTTAAGCATGATAACAGTATATTAATTTTTTTTCACCCCAAAGGCAAATTTATATTTTGGAAATGGGTCATATTGATTTTCGTTAAAGGGCGGTAATTGATTTCGACCATAAGAGGGATCATAAGCCCAAACATTGTCTTTTTCATCAACATCCACTATCCAAAAAAAATGGCCACAGCCTTCTTCGCAAAATCTTGCCAATGCAAACATAGTCCAGCCATTTTTTATGTACATCTTAAAGTCCTGGACAGCCTCATTATTTCCGGGACCAGGATAATACAAAAGGTCAGTAGTCAGCATTCCTTGCTGTTCAAGGATAGATTTTGCATCGATAATTTTACTTCCAATGCATGCTAATACATAATTATTTTGTTTATACAAATCAACTACGGCCGGCGGGTCAATCCGGTTGTCAACAAAAGACGACAAAATCATTGCTACGGTAGTAGGGCCGCATCCTGCCTTGCATATATTGCATCCGCCCGGTAAAGGATACTTATCGTATTGACTTTCACATTGTTGATAGTATGTTAAACCTTTACCCAAATTTTCATTTGGTAAATTTGGTGTAATAGTGGGTGTAATAGTGATAGTAGAGGTAGGACTAATCAGTGTTGGTTGAGAAGAGGGTGGATTAAACTGCAGGAATATATTCATTAAGTCGTTGAAGGCAGATAAACTATTTTCATTCATTGATGACTGGTATGGAATGATTGAAACATTTAAAGCTGCATATTCTTTTTGAAATTGATTATCACTTAAACTTTTTTGACTGTTATTTTGTCCGTACATTTGAGAACTAGGTGAAACAGTTGGACTATCCTGCGGGTTGCTGTTTTGGCTGTAAGCCGTTAGCGTATTGGAAACAGTTTGGTTTGTTGATGATATTTGTGATTTATTTTTTTCCTGGTTTTTGCTACTTCCAATTTTATTTAACAAAAGGTTAAGAATTATTATTATGATAAACAGTAAAGGTACTCCAATAATCAGTAGTTTTTGTTTCATTTTTTTCTTCTATATTGACAATATCCTAAAAATTCTTCATAATGAAAAATATGGCCGGTTTCTTTGATTTTATTAAAAAACCACAAGATAATGCAAATCCTAGTCAACCTGTCGCTATACAAGGCAGCGTAACACAAGGAGCAGCACAAAATAGTAATGGAGTTTTTTCCGGAAAACAGGCTTACTCCGGCATAGGTACTACTCCCGGAGGAGGAACCCCTTATTCGGGAATTGGCGCGCCGCCGGCTCCGGCTGTTGCTCCGATTCAAGCATCGGTTGTTAAACCAAAAGAACCGTCTGAAAAATCAGCCCCTAATCCTCAGTCTCCGATAGTGTCGGCATTTTCCGCAAGAACGAAAAATACTTTGGTTGAAGCAGATAATAAAGCAAGAGAATTAAAAAGTCCAACAGTGGATGCCGAGCATTTACTGCATGGTTTGATATCCGACAGTAAAATTTCCCAATTTTTTACCGAACATAAATTACCGCCTAATTTAATCGAAGAGGAGCTGAAGAAGAGATATATCAGCGCTCCTTCTCAGCCAAATTCAGCAGGTGCAGCTATAAAAGATTCCGAACCATCTGCACAGGTCAAGAAAATCCTTGAAACAAGCATATCACAGGCAAAACAGTCACATATAACGGAAATAGATCCTGAACAGGTTTTAGCAGAACTTTTCAATGAAGGTGAAAATGCAGGAGCCCGAATATTGACTGCTCTAGGTTTGAAAAAAGAGGATTTCCAGTCATTGATACAAAAATTAGGATCAGTTTCCGTTGGAGCTGCAGCAGATGAAGCAAAAACGCCTGAACAAAAAAAACGCGAAGAACTTGATTTAATGACTCATCTCACACAGCGTTCTAACAGAGTTTTTTTATCAACTCAAACTAAAGCGAAAGAGCTGAAGAACGAATTTATTGATAGTGAGCATCTGTTGCACGGTCTGTTGTCTGATACTGAAATTTATAATTTTTTTACCGAATTAAAGATCCAACCCCAAATAATAGAGGAGGAGCTGACAAAAGTTTACAAAAAACCCGACTCTGATAAAATTCCGCAGCTTTCCCCACGAATCAAACGAATTTTAGGTAATTCGTTGGTTGTGGCGCGAAAACTTGGTTTTGAATTTATATCACCTGAGCACATACTTCTTGCCTTATATGAAGAAGGTGAAGGAGTTGGCGCCAGGGTATTGTCTAAACTTGGTTTAAAAAAAGAGGATTTAAACAAAAAAATTACCGGTAAAAAAGAAGGTTTGGATAATTCAGCCAAAGAATCACAAGTAAAAAAAAGCGCTTTACAGGAATTTACTATTGATTTGACTGCCAAGGCAGCCCAAGGTCTTCTTGATCCGGTGGTTGAACGATCCGAAGTTATTGAGAGGGCAATACATATTATTTCCCGTCGGACTAAAAATAATCCAGCTCTCGTTGGTGAAGCCGGAGTAGGCAAAACGGCAATCGTTGAGGGTTTGGCGCAGAAAATAGTCAGCAAAGAAGTTCCGGAACCGCTTTTAAACAAAAAAATACTGCAGCTTGATTTGATGGGTGTGTTGGCCGGAGCTTCACATCGTGGAGAGTTCGAAGAAAGGATGAAGAATTTGATTGAAGAAATCAAATCAAGTCAGGGCCAGGTTATTTTATTTATCGATGAGATTCACAATATTGTAGGTGCAGGCTCATCCGGAGAGGGATCAATGGATGCTTCCAATTTTTTGAAACCAGCTTTAGCCAGAGGTGAGGTGCAGTTGATTGGTGCAACAACCTTAACCGAATATAGAAAGTACATTGAAAAAGATCCGGCTTTGGAAAGAAGATTTCAGCCTGTTTTGGTTCCGGAACCTAATGAAGAGCAAGCAATGAAAATGCTCTCTTCTATCAAAGACAAATATGAAGCTTTCCATCGGGTATCAATTCCGGCTGATGTTATAGAAGCGGCTGTCAAATTATCCAAAAGATATGTCGGCGACAGGTTTTTACCGGATAAAGCCGTTGACTTGATAGACGAGGCGGCTTCTGCCGTACGGTTGCCGTTAATCTCACTTCCGGAAGAAATTAAATCCTTACAAACCAGAGTGGCCCAATTAACGCAGGAGCTGACTGAATCTGAAAAAAGAGGAGATAAGGTAAAAGCGCGCATTCTTCGTTCCAAGCTTGACGATATACAAGCCGGCCTAAATGAAAAAAACGCTCAATATAATTTGAAAAAAGGACAAACAACATCAAGTGTCTCGGTAGAAATAATAAAAGATATTGTTTCTCGCTGGACAGGTGTGCCTGTTTCTAAAATAACCGGCTCAGAAGTAGAGAAATTAGCCAAGCTGGAGGATATAATGCATGAGCGATTGATTGACCAAGAAAATGCGGTTACTGCTGTTGCACAAGCTGTCAGACGCGGAAGAGCAGGTTTGAAATCGACTCAAAGGCCGATCGGAAGTTTTGTCTTTTTAGGTCCGACGGGTGTAGGTAAAACCGAACTGGCAAAGACTTTGGCTGACATTCTTTTTGGACAAGAAGAAGCAATGGTAAGGTTTGATATGACCGAATATATGGAGAAACATGAAGTTGCCAAACTGCTTGGCGCTCCGCCCGGATATGTTGGTTACGAAGAAGGCGGTAAATTAACGGAAGCAGTCCGCAGAAAACCATATTCAGTAGTACTTTTTGATGAAGTAGAAAAAGCTCATCCTGACATTTTCAATATACTGCTTCAGATTCTTGATGACGGAAGATTGACTGATAATAAAGGACATGTTGTTTCTTTCAAAAACTCTGTGGTGATTTGCACATCTAATATTGGTACAAAAGTCATTCAGGACGAACTGATAAAAAGCGGTAAAACCGAGGTGGAAGAACCACCAATGCTTTCAACTTATGCATTTTCGCCCAGAGGACGGGAGATACTAACAATCGGAACTAAATATTTTGAGAGGGATGCAAAAGTAGGCGACAAAAATCAAGAGCAGGAACAACAAAAAGACACTTTATCCGAAAAGTCCGGCACATGGGAAGAATGTGTTCTTCTTGATTATTTTAGCGGCCAGGAAATTGATCAATCAACAGAAGAGAAGAAATCAGAAGACAAAAAGGAAAAATCAACATTCCCGGTACAGGGTTATGATACTCATACCATTTCTTCGAAAGGAGAGGAATATATTACCAAAGGCAACACTGTTTTTTATCGTACATCAACCACATCTAAAACATGGAAAGCGACGACCCTTATTGACCATTTCAAGGAACATGTGGTTATTAATGCTTTGCCGGATGCACCTGATGAGCAATTACCTACGGCTAAGCTCAAAACACATGCTTTTAGCGCTGATGAAACAGAAGTGATTACATATAAAGACAGATTCTGGCGAAGAAAGGAGAACACCAAGGACTGGGAAACAGGCTATCTGAAAGATTATTTCCTTGACCAGACAATGGAAAAGGGCGGTTTTCCAACCACGCATTGGGATATTCACACATTTTCACCTATAGGCTTGGAAATAGTAATAGTAGGGGAAAATATTTGGTATAGAACGACTGCAGTTAAACAATGGAAGAGTCAAACCCTTCAGGAATACTTTGGTTTGGATTTTCCGTTGGAAAAAGAGATTGAGGAAAAAACGAAAATTGACGAGGAAATTGATAAGAAAAAATATGATCTAATTAAAGATAAGGTTATGAACGATTTAAGGCAATTTTTCCGACCGGAACTTATTAATAGATTTGATGAAGTAATTATCTTTGAACCTCTCAGATTTGTTCATATGACAAAAATAGTCAAACTTCAATTAAAAGGAGTGGGAAAACTTTTAGAGGACCAGGAGATTGGTTTTTCCTATACGGAAGCGGCTGTTAAAGAAGTGGTCCGCTCGGGTTTTGATCCGATCTACGGTGCCAGACCGCTCAGAAGAGCTATTCAAAAATTGGTTGAGAATCCCATTTCCACACTCATTATTGAAAGTAAAGTAAAAACAGGAGATCAAATACTGGTTGATTTTGACGGAGATAACTTTGAATTTAATGTAGAGAAAATAGAATTAGTTGATTCTTCAAAATTGTCCCAATCTTCTACGAAAAGATACCTTTGTGAAAACTGTGCCAATAAATTTAAAACGGAAATAATAAAAAACACGACTATAATCTGTCCCAAATGCGCATCAAAAAAATTACAGGAAATCGCCGATGAGGAACAATCACCCTCTGCCAAAGAAGAAAAGTCCACTCAGTCACAAACTGAGCAAATAACAGATAAAGCAACAGAAGATAAAAAAGCTCAAATTCCAAATGGTTTAACTAACGGTCTGTCCAAACAAGAATCACAACCGCAGCAGGTAATGACATCTTCAAATTAATAATATTTATCATATGATAAAGAATTTTACGCCGTTTAATATTGAAACATTGCAAAAAAAAGATTCCACATTAAATACTGCATTATTGATTATTGCCGTAATTACCACTGCAGTACTGGCGATATTGTTATATATCCTTATTCAAAAAAAAATTAATTTGTCGAAACCAGCTGTTACTATATATCCAACGCCAACTTCAATTGTAGTTCAAACACCCTTTCCTATAGCCAACCCTAGTGTTATTACTTCACCCTCAGTTTTATTAGATAATGACTTCCAATTGGGTACACAAGGTGCCGCTCCAAATTTAGACCGTTAAATTAATGAGCAATCAGCAGATGCTAATATTAGTTTTACAACTAATAATAATTTTTATACTGACTAGAATTTCAACTAATAATTTATTTAAGACAGGTTACCTGCTGTTGAAAGGAGAAAGTAGAATTTTTACATTAATCTCTTTTATATACCTGCCGGGTACTATTATTCATGAGATAGCTCATTATTTGATGGCAACAGTTTTATTTTTAAAGGTAAAACACGTAAGCATACTTCCAAAAAAACATAATAATTTAATATTGTTAGGCAGTGTAGAATATGAAAAAAAAGACCCTGTCAGAGGATTTATTGTTGGTATAGCGCCTATAATAAGCGGAATTTTTTTTATCTGGTTAATTTTTTGGTTACGGATATTTCCTTCCAATAATTTACTTATAAATATATTATGTATTTATGGAATTTTTACCATATCGTCTACAATGTTTTCTTCGTCACAGGATTTGCAGGATGGTTTAATGATATTAATTATGGGCATTACTTTAGCAATGGTATTTTGGATAATTAATATAGATATTTATCCTTTGCTTAAGGGTATTTTAACTCTTTCGGCAAAGCTATCTTTCTTGGTTGTAGTAAACTACTATTTATTTATTACTATTGCAATTCATCTCGGTATTATAATACTATTAAAAGGAGTAAGATATTTTTTACAGAAATGAAAACTTTATTATTAGCGCAGAATATCAACCTTGGAGGTCAAAATATTCAAGGACCATTGGTTGGAATAAATAATCTCGGGGATGTTGTAAACAAAATTGTAAATATTGTTTTATTTCCTGCGGCAGGGATAATATTGCTTCTTGTTTTTATTTGGGGCGGGTATGATTTTGTCCTTTCTCAAGGAAATCCGGAAAAAGTGAAATCTGCGCAGGCAAAACTTACAACGGGAATAATAGGTTTCTTTTTGCTTGTCTTGGCCTTTTTCCTTTCAAAATTAGTAGCCAGAATTTTCGGACTGGATACCGGAATCCTGTGATAGTCACTCTTCTTGGAATTCTTTAATCGCTCTTTCATAATTTTCCGGGCAACCTACATCAAACCATTGTTTTTCAAATACAAAGCCGTTTACTTTTTTTTTGGGAATGAGTTTTTCGATTATTTCTTCAAGCAAAAAAGCCGGCTTTTTCACCGTCAGATAATTGAATAATTCCGGACTGCAGGCATATATTCCGCAATTTATTAAATGGCTGCTGATTTGCGGGAATTTTCCTTTATTGATAAACTGCACTAATTTTGTTCCATGAAGCTGGAGTTGACCGTACTCTTTAGGATTTTCAACTGCGGTCATGGCCACCGTAATCACTGGTTTATGTTCCAGATGAAAGCTGATCAGGTCTTGAAACTGGAAATTTGTCAGGATATCACCATGAATGACCAGGAAAGATTCTTCTCCGATAAGATGTTTGGCTTTAAGCAAAGCGCCACCGGTCTGAAGGGGTTTAGCATCATCGGAATACCTGATACGGATTCCCAGTTTTTTACCGTCACCGAAATATTTTTTTATTTGTTCGCCCAGGTATCCTGTGCATATAATTATTTCCTCGATTCCATGCTTTTTCAGGCTTTCGAAAGTGTATGTTAATAAGGGTTTTCCTTTAATGGGAAGCAATGATTTGGGAATTTCGTAAGTATAAGGCCGCAGCTTTGTTCCTTGGCCCCCGGCCAGGATTACTGCTTTTTTTACTCCGCCTTGAAAGTGCTTGTTAAGTATAAACTCTATTGCATGCGAACGATTTCGTACTTTTTCCTTATTAATCAAATGGTCAATTTTATCAATTAATTGCTTTTGAAGCGTAATGGTAATTCTTGAACGTCTCATGGTTGGGATAAATTCTACCGGAATGTTTGATTTTTGTCAAAATAATAAGTATAATTCCATACAAATGCCTACGAAAAAAACAGGTGATAAAAGCTCCCCGGAAAATCGGGGGATTTTTTTGAATCTATGATATTATCACATCAGGAACCTCCTATTATTCTTTCGGTAGGCGGTAGTCTTGTTGTCCCCAACGGAGGAATAGACTTCAAGTTCTTATCTCAACTTAACCACTTTATCCGCAAGCAGGTAGCTGAAGGAAAAAGGTTTTTTTTAGTAATTGGCGGAGGGAAAATAGCCAGACATTATCGCGATGCAGGTAAAAGCGTAATTGGTAGCATTACTGATGAAGATCTGGACTGGATAGCCATACATGCCACTCGTTTGAATGCACATTTGTTAAGAACTATTTTTCAGGATATCGCTCACCCTCGTATTATAGAAAACTATGATAAAAAATTGATCAACTGGAAGGAGCCATTGGTAGTTGGTGCGGGATGGAAGCCGGGCTGGTCAACAGATTATGATGCAGTTGTTTTGGCAAAAGATTATGGCGGTCATTTGATTGTTAATCTTTCAAATATTGATTGGGTATATGATAAGGATCCTAATAAATACAAGAATGCAAAACCGATTGAAAAAATAACCTGGGAAGAGATGGAAAAATTAGTCGGTAACAAATGGACCCCCGGACTAAATGCGCCTTTCGACCCTATAGCTACAAGTTTGGCGAAAAAACATAATTTGACAGTAATTGTCACAAACGGTAAGGATTTTATAAATCTAGATAACATTCTGCGTGGGGAGAAATTCAAAGGAACCGTTATAACGCCATTTACTTTTGACGTAGGTTTTTATGATAGGGAATATTACATCGGTAAAAAAGGAGGCCATATATTTCCATATGCGGAATCGTTGGTTGGAAAAATATTTCATACCCTTGTTGCAATATATAGGGCAATTCTCATTAAAATAACTGTCAATCCTAAAAGTTGTCTTGATGTAGGTTGTGGCACAGGGAGACTGATAGGGATACTAAGGTTTTTTGGTATTGATGCTTATGGAATTGATGTATCTAAACATGCTATCGAATTGGCCAGCAAGGCAGTAAAACCATTTTTAAAAACAGGAGATATTACCAATTTGCCTTTCAAAGATTCTCAATTCGATTTGGTAATATCATATGATGTATTGGAGAGAATTGAACGATCGAATTTGAAAAAAGCCCTTGAAGAAACAATCAGGGTATCTAAAAAATACGTTTTTCATAAGATTTTCACAAAAGAAAATATTTGGTACAAGGTATTCCATCGAAGGGATATTTCCATGGTATCATTTTTTCCTGAAAAATACTGGCAAAAACTTTTTTCTTCTGTTGAAAATGCTGTGTTAATACAAGATGAGATGAGAATAAGATTGCCTTCGTTTTTCGAAACCAAATTTTTACTCAAAAAAAAGTCATGATATGTTGTTAAAGCAAACTCATTTCCGCAACTTCAGGAATTTCAAGGATGAAAAATTCCAGATAAATCCATTTTTAACTATAGTCATAGGCAAAAATGCGCGGGGAAAAACAAATTTACTGGAGGGAATTTATTTTTTTATAAACGGTGTTGGTTTTAGAGAAACGAAAGAAGAAGAGTTAATACAAATAAATGCTTTAACCGCACAAGTAGAGGGAACTATTGGAGAAAAAGATGATATCAATCATTTTAAAATCAGTTTAAATAGGCAAGATGATGTGGAAAAAATATTCTATATTGATAAAACTAGAAAAAAACACTTCCAATACCTGCAACAGCAAATGAAAGCCATCTTGTTTACCCCGGAACAAATAGACATTATATTAGGTTCACCCAGCATAAGAAGGGAATATTTAAACAAGTTGATTTCATTGCTGGATTTTGAATACAAGAAAAGACTGAGTAATTTTGAAAATGCGCTTCGGAAAAGGAACAGAATTTTGGAACAACACAGGGATATTATTAAGCTGCAGGAAGAATTGTCTTTTTGGAACCAATATCTGGAAGAACAGGCTGGTTATATAACCCGCAAAAGGGAAGAATATATTACTTATTTAAACAGCCATCCGAAATTAGATTCTAAAGAATTCAGTATAATTTACGCAAAAAACGTTTTTACCAAAGAACGGATAAAAGAAGTCTTTAATCATGAATCACTGGTTAGGAAAACGTTAATCGGTCCGCAAAAAGATGATTTCCGGATTCTTTTAAAAGCAGATATGTCTACCGAGAGCAAAAATATACATCATTTCGGATCACGCAGTGAACAGAGACTGGCAGTTTTTTGGCTGAAAATGAATGAAATTTTTTATTATGAAGAATTTTTCAAAAAAAGACCGTTGCTTTTATTAGACGACGTTTTTTCTGAACTTGATTTATACAATAAAAAATTGATTTTGGATTTGACAAAAAAATACCAGACTGTTGTTACAACTACTGAGAAGGAAATTGTGGAATTCGCCGAAGCTCCAAAAACCGTTATTACTCTTATTTAATTCCACATATATGAGGCGCGATATATTTTTACACATGATAAAATATATGTTGAGACTATAGGTTTCTAATCCCAATGACAAAGGTGGGGTGCTTGGAGTGGTTAATCAGCCAGGTCTCGAAAACCTTGGGTCCCGCAAGGGACACGCGAGTTCGAATCTCGCCCCCACCGCCAATTAAATGCAAGAAAAAAACCAGCTTGAGCTTCGACAACATAAATGTAGATTATAGTCCGTTGATATATTTCTTACAGTACTTCACAATTAAATAATGAAAATTAAGGATTTACCTGCAATTGAAAGACCGCAGGAAAAGCTTATCCATTACGGAGTAGACAAACTTGCAGACGAAGACCTGTTGGCAATTGTTTTAAGTTCGGGAATAAAAGGCCTTAGCGCTATTGAGCTAAGCAAAAAAATTCTGAAATTTTACAACCAGGAAGAATTATTAACATTCACTTTTAAAGATTTTAAAAAGACAACCGGACTAGGAAAAACAAAAATATGCCGGATTATTGCTTCAATTGAATTAGCTAAAAGGTTAATTCAAAACAAACAATCAAGACTGCTGTTGACGCCAAAAGAAGTATGGGAAGAATTGAGTGAAATACGGGCTAAGAAAAAAGAATATTTCGTTGTTTTTTATCTGGATGTAACAAATCAGGTTATTAAAAGAGAAATAATATCCATTGGTACTTTAAATATGAGCCTGGCTCATCCCAGGGAAGTGTTTGAACCGGCAGTCAAACATGTTTGCGCACAAATCCTTATCAGCCATAATCATCCGTCGGGAGATCCCATGCCTTCTGCAGAAGATACAGAATTAACCAAACGTCTTATTAAAGCAGGAGAGATATTGGGAATAGAAATAATAGATCATGTCATTGTCACTTCCAAATTATATTTCAGTTTTAAAGAACACAATCTGCTTTAGTTGAATCAAGTCTTGATTTTGTACAAAAGCGATATATAATCAAAATGAAAAACATGGAGAATATTAAAAATAAGATAATTGCCGTTGTTGGTGTTTCTTCTAATACCGAAAAATTCGGTTATGCGATTTTCCGCGACCTGTTAAAATCCGGCTACAAAGTCTTTGGCATCAATCCAAAAGGAGGCTATATTTTAAAACAAAAAATTTATCCTGCGTTGCAGAATTTACCTCAAATTCCCGACATGGTGATTGCTGTAGTCCCACCGGATATCACTTGTGCCATTGTTGATGATTGTATTAAGTCAGGGATAAAAGATATTTGGATGCAGCCGGGTTCAGAATCAATCGAAGCTATTGAAAAAGCGAAAAACCACGGTATCAATCTCACTTTTAACGCCTGTTTTATGACAGCTAATAGATTGTGGAAGTAGAAGAAGCGTACAAATCTTCCAGTTCTTTGACGCTGCCGAAAGCTACCCGGTCTACTACCAGGTCTTTCATGTTCATCATCAGGGCGGGAGTGATGACAAATTCGCCGTAACGGTCATTAATGCTGTCAATAGCATCAGATATTTTTCTTTTTTTATTTTCCTCAATATCAAAAAGGCTCATTTGTGAAGAAGAAGCCGGAATCAGATCATAACAGCTGACTGCCAGTTTGGCCACTGTTTTTCGCTGCGGCTGTTGGTTAAATATCCACATAGCTTTAATGAATAATTCTTGGGTGGTATATAGAGGTTGATTTATTTTCCTGCCCCTATGCCAAAAAGTCCAATCATCGTAAAGTACAGCCACATGGATACCTAGACTAGCATGGTTGGATCGGCGCAAGCGCCCGCCCATTTTTTCGCATAGTTTCATTATAATATGGGACAATTCTTCCGGATCAGCGGTTTTTTTACCTAAAGAATATTCTTGGCCATAGCTTTTTCTTTTGAATTCCACATCATCAATTTCAAAGCCTCTGAGTCTAAGATACCAATAATAACCAACAATGCCTTTAAATACTTGTTTATGCAAGAACCGCTCCGAAGCATTTAAAAACTGCAGAGGTGTAAAAATTCCGGAAGCGTTCAGTCGCGCCTCGTAACGGGTATTTATACCATGTAAATCAACCAGCTTGACTGATGAATAAATTTGTTGCAGGTTTTTGTAGTCAATCACATCTAAACCATCTGGTTTATGAATAGAAGCTCCTAGTTTGGCCAAAAATCTATTGGTAGCAATGCCAATACTGCATGAAATCCATTCGCCGATTTCTTCCCTTAACCTTTGTTTTATTTCTTTGGCGATATTAACCAGACCTTTTTTGAATGCCGGAGTACCGGTAAAATCTATCACTGCCTCATCGATGGATTTAGGGATAACTATAGGAGAATATGTCTGGAAAATCCGCTTAAACTTTATATGGACATCGCGGACCAGCAAAGGGTCAGGGTCGCGGACAATAACGTTTTTGTAAATCAGTTTGGCGTCGCGGACGGTCATACCAACTTTGATACCTAATCTTTTTGCCTCGATGGACGGAGAAATGATGCAACCGCCGGGAGAGATATAAGCGGCAATTACCAACGGTTTTCCCCGCAAATGCATATTGGCCTGTTGTTCTACAGTAGCAAAGCAGGAATTAAGGTCCATATGCATGATGGCCGGTTGGTTATGGTTAAGAGGAAGTTCCATCGCTTATTTCCTCAAGCATCCAATGAAGATTATGGGTATCCAGACGTAAACGGAAATCCATTACTCCATCGGTAACATGAAAAATATGTAACAGGTTTTGTCCTTGCCTGATTTTATGATGGTAGGAGAGCTTGATAATCGTATATATGCGTCCTTTCCAGCGGATTTTTTTTGGTATTACCACACCTTTCTCATGGTCGAATAAACTCAGAACGCTGATTTTTTCGTAAATAGCTTCGTACATATGTTGTGAACTTTCGTTTACCAGTATAGTAAACAATTGTTCACCATGCAAGGGCAAAAATATTTGATATCATATTGTTTATGTGCGGCAGATATAATTTGGAATTGACTGAAAGGTTTTCCAAAAGATTTCAAGTTAATGAGGTTCCGTCAATGAAATCTAGATATAATATTGCTCCTAGCCAACAATTGCCTGTTATAGTAAAACATAAAGTCAGAGATCTGAAAATAATGAAATGGGGACTGGTTCCGTTTTGGTCCAAGGACGGAAAACAACAATTGATTAATATCAGGGCAGACTCGGCCATAAGCAAACCAATGTTTACCAGATTGATTAAGGCCAGAAGATGCCTTGTTCCCGCAACCGGATTTTACGAATGGAAGAGGACAAGCGACGGAAAAATACCCTTTCTTGTCAGGCTAAAGTCTCAAGATTATTTTAGTTTCGCAGGATTATACGATATTTTGAAAACGCCTGAAGGAAAAGAAATTCCTGCTTATGCCATTATTACAACAGAACCAAATGATTTAATGTCAAAAATCCATAACCGTATGCCTGTAATTTTGAAAAAACAAGACGAAAATAATTGGCTGAATCCTGATAATGCAGAAATAGACAGCTTAAAAAGTTTACTTAATCCCTTTCAAGCTGAATTAATGGAAGCTTATCCGATTTCGTCAAGAATTAATAATCCGTTCAATGATGACAAGGAGTTGTTGAAAGAAGAGACTAATTAAATTTTCTGACAACTGCTTTGACTACGCCGAATATCTGCAGTTCCTGTTTTGGGTAAAAAGCCGGGTATTTTGGATTGGCTGCTTCTAAATAGCTTAACTGCTTAATACGGTCCTTTTTTAATATCTTTAATGTCCACTCTTTATCTATCTGGGCAAGGACAACATCTCCTGTAATGGCCTGTCTTTTTCTTTCGATTATCACGATGTCACCTTCGAATATCCCTATTCCGGAAAGAGAATCACCGCTGACTTTTAATAAAAAAGCCGACTGTGGATCTTCTATCAGATATTCATCCAAGGTCAGGTAATTTTTATCTTCCTCAGCCAGGATGGGAAAACCGGCTTTGATTATTCCCAAGAAAGGAAGACTGAAAAATTTTGAAGTAGGCGCCAGTTTGTTGTTGATTTTTTTTATTAATCCTTCATCCATCCATTTTTGGACGATCTTAAATACGGCATTTTTTGAGGAAAAACCAAATAATTTGAGCATTTCAGAATAAGAGGGGAGTCGGCGGTATTTGCGGTAAAATTTTTTTACTGACTGGAGTTTATCAATGACCATATTTTTGTAAGCCAAGTATAGTAAACAATTGTTCACTTTTCAAGTGGTAATTATCTTTAATATAAAGAGTATTTTGGTGCTATAATTAACCCATGATTGAATTCTTTTCCAGACCATCCACCCTCAATAAGGTTTTGTTTGCCATAATTATTTTCGGATTGGCATCTTTGTTATCGTTGTTTTTGAAAAAAAGCATCGATGCAATTTTTGCCGGTGTAAAGAAAAAAATCATTCAGGAAAGAACTTTGGCAAAAACACGGACAGCCAGGGCAATTCTAAAAAGCATTATCGATGCAGTGTTGTTTTTGACAACGCTGTTGATTGTGTTGTCGTATTGGGGGATAGATATAATTCCTATCCTGACAGGAGCGAGTATTCTTGGATTGGTTTTATCATTTGGCTCACAGACCTTAATTAAGGATCTGATTTCCGGTTTTTTTATTCTTTTGGAAGATCAATTCAGTGTGGGAGACAGGATTAAGATCGGCAACTTCGAGGGAGAAGTTTATCACGTCACTTTACGCCTGACGATACTGCGGGACAGTAAAGGGAATCTCATTTACGTTCCGAACTCACAAATAAACACGGTAATAAGATTTAAAAAAGAAGTTCCTCCATCAAAGATAATCAGAATAAAGAAGTAAAACCAAAAAGGGTTTATTTTTCTATCATTGTTTTAGTGATATTTTGAGGTACCTCTTCATAATGAGAAGGTTCCATATAGAAAAATCCTCTTCCTTCAGTCAAAGACCTTAAGATGGTTGCATAACCGGAAAGTTCAGCCAAAGGCACATAACTTTTGATGATTACGGCCCGGCTGCGTTTTTCCGTCCCTAATATTTTTCCCCTTTTGCTGGAAATATCGCCGATAACCACACCCATAAAATCTTCCGGAACTGTCACTTCCAGTTTCATGATCGGTTCCAGAAGTACTATCCCGGCTTTCTTGGCGGCATCTTGCATGGCCATTGATCCGGCAATCTTAAAGGCAATATCGGATGAATCTACATCATGGTAACTTCCGTCATAAAGGGTGACCTGAAGGTCAGTCATGGGAAAACCCAGAAGCACCCCTTTTTCCATAGCTTCGATAACGCCTTTTTCCACAGGAGGAATGAATTCCGATGGAATAGATCCGCCTTTGATTTTATTGACGAATTTAAAACCTTCACCGCGGTTTAAAGGGTCGACTTTAATTAGACAATGGCCGTATTGTCCGTGTCCGCCGGTTTGTTTGATGTACTTTCCTTCGGCATCGACAGGTTTGGTAATGGTTTCTTTATAGGCAACTTGCGGTTTCCCGACATTGACATTCATACCCATTTCCCGTTTCATCCGGTCAACCAAAATCTCCAGATGAAGCTCTCCCATTCCGGACATAATTGTCTGGCCGGTTTCCTGATTGATTTTGACTTTAAAAGTAGGATCTTCTTCTGCCAATCTCTGCAAACTATATGATAATTTTTCTTGGTCAGCCTTGGTTTTTGGTTCAATGGCAAGCGAAATAACCGGTTCAGGAAAAGTTATTTGTTCAAGAATGAGCGGAGAGTTTTGATCAGCTAAAGTATCACCGGTTTTGCTTTCTTTAGGACCGACTAAGGCAACTATTTCCCCGGCGTATGCTTTATCGACTTCTTCTCGGTTATTGGCATGCATTAAAAGCACACGGCTGGCTCGTTCCTGTTTATCCTTGCTGGCGTTGTACACATAAGACCCGGATTCCAGAGTGCCTGAATAAATACGCACATAAGTCAATTTTCCTACGTGAGGATCAAGTTGTATTTTAAAAGCTAGTCCGGAGAATTTTTCTTCTGGAGTCAATTGCCTTTTTTCTTCAGCGCCTGTCTGCGGATTGATTCCGGTTATTTCTTTCAAATCAAGAGGAGAGGGAAGATAATCGACTACTGCATCCAAAATAGGCTGGACACCCTTATTCCTCAGAGATGTTCCGCAATAAACAGGAATTAATTTATAAGCAATCGTTGCTTTTCGAAGAGCTTTTTTAAGATCTTCAACAGGGATCTCTTCACCATTCAAATATTTACTTAACAGGCTATCGTCTGTTTCGGCTATTTTTTCGATTAATTTTGCCCTGGCAGCCATTACGTTATCTTTTAATTCTGCTGGTATTTCTTTTGTTTCGAACTCTGTTCCTTGACCATCTTTGCCCCAGACCAGAGCTTTCAGCGAAAAAAGATCAATAACCCCTTCGAATTCTTGTTCTTTGCCGATAGGATAAACCACGACAGCCGGATTAGCGCCAAGCCTTTCTTTTATTTCGCTAACCGTAGCGTCAAAATCAGCTCCCAATTTATCCATTTTATTAATAAAACAGATTCTTGGAATTTTGTATTTATCAGCTTGCCTCCAAACAGTTTCCGATTGGCTCTGAACTCCTTCTTCAGCATCGAATATGACTACGCCCCCGTCCAGAACACGCAGAGATCTTTCAACTTCAGCGGTAAAATCGACGTGACCCGGAGTATCAATTATATTTATCCTGACACCATTCCAAAATGTTGTTGTGGCTGCCGAGACAATAGTGATTCCTCTTTCCCTTTCCTGAGGCATCCAGTCCATTTGAGTATTGCCTTCGTCTATATCGCCGATTTTATAAGTTCGTCCGGTGTAAAAAAGAAACCGTTCGGTAGTAGTTGTTTTGCCGGAATCGATATGGGCAATGATACCGATATTTCTAATCTTATCTAAAGGAACATTTCTGTTTTTGGTGATGATTGACTGTTGGGCCATAGTATAAAAAAAATTCCAATTTCTAAATACCAATTTCCAAATAAATCCCAACTTCAAAACTCCAACCTCTAAACTTTTGGCTACTAGGATTTAGAAATTATTTGGGATTTGGGATTTAGGATTTGGAATTTACCACTTAAGGTGGCTGAATGCTTTATTCGCTTCTGCTAATTTTTCAGTTTGTAATTTTTTAGCTATAGCTTGTCCTTGGTTTTTGACGGCGTCCTTAATTTCCGCTGATAATTTATCGGCAAAAGTAGGAAATTCTTTATTTGAACGGGCTTTTGCAGCTTCAATAAGCCAGTTAAGCGCTAAAAATAACCGGCGCTCCCTGCGTATTTCTATTGGAACCAAATAAGATGCTCCTCCCAATCTCCTGGGTCTGACTTCGTGGTTTGGTCCAATATTATCAATTGCCTGATGCAAAGTTTTCAAAGGATCTTGATTTTCTTTTTTAAACTGTTCCAGTACATTGTATACAATATTTTGAGCAACGCTTTTTTTGCCATCAATGATGATATAGTTGACAAGTTTAGCAACCTCAAAGTTTTTGTAAACCGGATCGAATTTTATTTTCCTTTTTTTATAAAAATGTCGCGGCATTTTATTAGTTTATAAAGTTATAAAGTTTGTCAAGTTCATAAAGTTTCTGATTTTTATTGCTTGATAAACTTGAAAAACTTGATTAACTTGTAACTGATAAATTTTTATGCTGTTTTTGCTTTCTGTTTTTTTGAACCGTATTTTGATCTGGATGTTGTTCTTCCCTGGACGCCGGCAGTATCAAACTTACCTCTGACAATGTGGTATTTAACACCAGGTAAATCTTTTACTCTGCCGCCGCGGATCAATACGATAGAATGTTCCGCTAAATTGTGTCCCACTCCCTGAATATAAGCAGTGACTTCCATTTTATTTGAAAGTCTGACTCTGGCAACTTTTCGTAAGGCTGAATTCGGTTTTTTTGGAGTCATAGTCCTTACAACGGTACATACACCTCGTTTTAGAGGATTATTCGTTTCCACGTATTTTCTTTTAAGAGCGTTGAAACTGGCTTTTAAAGCGGCAGCTCGTGACTTTTTAACTCTCCTTTTTCTCGCTTTTTTGATCAGCTGGTTGATTGTTGGCATATTTGTTCAAAAATTTACCATAATACTTATCGATTAAATCTGCTGTGACGGGAATTAATCTGCCTATTATAACATTTTCTTTCAGTCCCAACAAGTAATCTATTTGTCCTTTGATAGCCGCATTGCTCAATACATTGGTTGTTTGTTCAAATGAAGCCGATGACAACCAAGAATCAGTATATATGGCTGCTTTGGTAACACCCAGTATGGAAATTTTACCGGTTGCCGGCCTGCCACCTTTAGCCAGAATTCTTTTGTTTTCTTCCTCGAATCTTATTTTAGAGACGACTTCATCTTTAATAAAAGACGTATCAGCTTCATCTTCAATTATGACTTTATCACTCATTTTTCTGATAATTACTTCAAAATGCTTATCATGGATGCCGATTCCTTGTGATTCGTATACTTTTTGGATTTCTTCCAGAAGATAAATCTGTGCCGACCTTAATCCTTTTATCGTCAATATATCGTTGATATTCAGACTTCCTTCGGAAAGGGGAGTTCCTGTAGTTATAAGTTCTCCATCTTTTATTTTCAATTTCTGGGACATAGGAATAATAAATTCCTGTTCCTGAATCGCTGCGTCTTTATTGCTGGAAACAATTTTCACATGATACATTTCTTTATCTGTGTCTTCCTGGATGGAAACGGTTCCGGAAATTTCGCTTATAGGTGAAACGATTTTTGGTGTTCTTGTTTCAAATAATTCTTCTACGCGTGGAAGACCTTGAGTAACGTCGGAGATAACAATTCCTCCGAAGTGACGTACTCTCATTGTCAGTTGTGTGCCCGGTTCTCCGATTGATTGTGCAGCCATTACTCCAACCGGAACGCCGATATCAACAATTTTATTGACAGACAAATCAATTCCGTAACATTTTTGACAGATACCGTAACGGGATTGGCAATATAAAGCTGATCGGACAACTGCTTTTTTAATACCCGCTTTTTCCACAAGGTTAATTTTATCTTCATCCATTAAGCTTCCTGCTTCAATAATAATACTTTTGTCGTCTCCGATAATTGTTTTTGCCAAATAGCGGCCTTTAATTCTATCCTTAAATTTATCAGCTCTGAATCCTTCAATACCGACAGTTAATCCTTCGGTTGTCTGACAATCTTCTTCACGGACAATCATATCGTGCGAAACGTCAACCAACCTTCTGGTGAGGTAACCGGCATCGGCTGTTTTTAAAGCGGAGTCCGTCAAACCTTTTCTGGCGCCTCTGGCAGAGATAACATATTCAAAGATAGAAAGTCCTTCACGGTAATTTGATTTAGTGGGAACCTCGATTATTTTACCCATTGGATCAACAACTAAACCTTTCATGGCTGATAGTTGTTTCAATTGTTCACGAGATGCACGGGCTCCTCCTGATTTTATGATAATTTTCACAGGATTTTCATCACTTAATTGCCCCCATGTTTTATCTGCTAATTTTTCTGTGGTATCAATCCATAATTTATTGGTATAACGCCTTTTTTCTTCCAATGTCAATAATCCTTGCAAATAATTCCTTTCGACTTTCTCCACTTCTTTTTCAGCCACCTTAATTATTTCACCTTTTTCTTTAATTATTTCGCAATCAAAAATAGAAACTGAAAGTCCGCCGGAAATAGTTGCACCCCAGAAACCGATTTCTTTTATCCGGTCGATCAGTTCGCCCACTTTTTGATTATTAAACAGTTTAATGGCTTTAACGACAATATTTTTTATATCTACTGCCCTTACTTCATCATTGATAAACTGTAATTCAGGCGGAAGGGCTTGGTTGAAAACAATTCTACCGATGGTAGTTTTCATCAATCCGTTATTATTCTTGATCCAGATGGGTTCACGAAGCTTGGATTTACCGAAATAAAATGCATTCAAAGCTTCTTCGTTATCGGCAAAATAACTGAGCTCATCATCTTTTTTATTTAGGAATCCGATATCAATGGTTGTTAAATAGTAGCATCCCAGCGCCATTTCTTTATTAGGTAATACTATGGGCGATGCATCTGCTGGTTTAAGCAGGTTATGGTAGGGGAGCATCCTACTTTTAACTTCTTCAATGGCATTTTTTGATAACGGCAAGAATACACCCATGGCATCACCGTCAAAATCGGCATTATAACCTGCGCATACTGTCGGATGCAATTTGATGGCATGAGAATCGGTCAATACCGGATAAAAGCCTAATATGGATAATTTATGCAGAGTGGGGGCGCGGTTTAAGAGTACAGGATGATCTTTGGTAATTTCTTCCAAAATATCATAAACAATAGGCTCCTTCTTTTCCAGGTAATTTTTTGCGCTTTTTATGTTTGGAGCCAGACCCCTGATTATAATTTCATGCAATAAGAATGGTTTGAAAAGTTCCAAAGCCATTTCCTTTGGAATTCCACATTGATCAATATTCAGTTCCGGTCCGACAATAATTGTTGACCTTCCTGAATAGTCAACTCTTTTACCCAGAAGATTTTGCCTGAATCGTCCTTGTTTTCCGCGAAGGATATCAGATAAAGATTTCTGAACTTTGGCAGCTGCTCCTTGCGATCGGGACCGGCCTCTTGATTTTTGCAAATCTATAAGGGAATCAACAGCTTCTTGCAACATTCTCTTTTCGTTTCTTAAAATGATTTCCGGAGCGCCAAGATCAATAAGCTGCTTCAAACGATTATTCCTGTTGATGACTCTTCTATAAAAATCATTCAAATCCGAAGTGGCGAATTTTCCACCTGGTAGCTGGACAACCGGTCTTAAGTCCGGCGGAATAACCGGAAGCACCGTCAAAATCATCCATTTGGGAGAAAGCTTTGCTTTAACAAACGATTCCATAACTCTGACTTTTTTCAGTAACTTATTTCTTCTCTCTCCTTTGGTTTCATTTAGTTCTTTCAATGCAATGGCATATTCTTTTTCCAGTTCAAATGTAGTTAGGATATCGTAGAGAATTTCCGATCCCATACCGACGGTGACAAAATCCTCGATTTGTTTTTCTTTTAAGAATAAATAGTCATCTTCTTCCAACGTATCATATTTCTTTATGGCTTTAATAACTTTGCTTAAACGATCGTAAAATCCGGATTTTTTAGCTTTTTGTTCGCTAAATTGGTCAGAGAGAATTTTTAATTGTTCCCGTTCTTTAAAATCAACTTCTTGTTGAGTAATTTCCAACTGTTCTTTATTTCCTATTTTCTTATGTAACTTTTCCTTTTGCTGCTTGAATTCGTTTTCCACTTTTTCCTTTTCTTTAATGAAATCTTCATCCAGTTTTTTAATCTCTTCTTTTTTGGATGACTCAATTGTAGTTAAGGCATTTTTTTGCTTTTCTTTATCGAAGTCTTTGACCAAATATAGAGCGTAATAAATTATTCTTTCCATTGCCTGGGGAGGAATTTCTAAAACAATGCTTAGAACGGAAGACGGACCCTTAAAATACCATATATGGGCAATAGGAGAAGCTAATTTTATATGTCCCATTCTTTCCCTTCTGACGGCAGAAGTTGTTATTTCTACACCGCAGCGGTCACAAACAATGCCTTTATAACGCATTCTTTTATATTTTCCGCAATAACATTCATAGTCTTTTGTCGGACCGAATATTCTCTCGTCAAATAAACCGTCTTTTTCCGCCCTGAAAGTACGGTAATTAATTGTTTCAGGTTTGATAACCTCGCCGTGAGACCAACCTAAAACAGCCTCAGGTGAGGCTAAGCTAATTCTTAATCCGGAAAAATCTACTAAATTTAATTCGGGCTCCATAACTTTATTGATTTAAAAAATTGAAAATTATTTTATATAGTCGATTGATAAACCTAGCGCATTCAATTCTTTTACCAAGACATGGAATGATTCAGGTACGCTGGATTGCGGGATATCTGTACCTTTAATAATCGATTCAAATGCTTTGGTTCTACCCCTCACATCATCACTCTTAATGGTTAAAAGTTCTTGTAATGTATATGGAACGCGGTGGGATTCCAAAGCCCAGACTTCCATTTCTCCAAATCTTTGTCCTCCCATTTGCGATTTACCACCAAGAGGTTGCTGCGTCACTAATGAGTATGGGCCAACAGATCGTGCATGGAATTTATCTTCAACCATGTGGATCAGTTTCATGATATATGTGGTACCTACCAAAACTTTTTTCTCGTAAGGTTGTCCTGTTTGTCCGTCAAAAAGAGTCACTTTGTTATCGGCAGGCAAACCGATCTTTTTTAGCTCATTGATAATAAACTCTTCCTTAATGTATTCAAATACAGGAACAGAGATTGTTGTTCCGTTTTTATTAGCAATTGTTCCCAGAAGATTTTCAAAAAGTTGGCCCAAATTCATTCTTGATAGGATTGACAGAGGAGACAGGATAACATCAACAGGTGTACCATCTTCCGTATAAGGCATATCCCATTCGGGAAGGATTTTGGAAATAACGCCTTTGTTTCCGTGTCTGCCGGCCAGTTTGTCGCCGACGGAAATTTTTCTTAGCTGAGCCGTATTGACAATAATTCTTTTTAATACGCTTGGTTCAAGTTCATTGGGATCTTTTTTGCCGTCGATTATTTCGACATTTACCACATACCCTCTTTTTCCATATGGCATCCGCAGCGATGTATCTTTTACATCTTTTGCTTTTTCACCGAAAATAGCCCTTAACAATCTTTCTTCAGCCGTCAGTTCTTTTTCACCTTTTGGAGCAACTTTACCAACCAGGATATCTCCTCCGTGAACTTCGGTACCAACCAAAACCAGACCGTCCTTATCGAGATTTTGCAGAACTTCTTCTCTGACGTTGGGAATATCTCGGGTGAGTTCTTCCGGTCCAAGTTTGGTATCAACCAGGTCAGCCACGAATTCTTCCATAGTGATAGAAGACAAGACGTCTTCTTTGACCAGCCGTTCAGAGATGACAAATCCATCTTCATAACCCAGTCCGTTCAAAGAAGTATAAGCTACTGTAAGATTTTTACCTAAAGCCAATCGGCCGCCTTCAGTAGAAGGGCCGTCAATGATAAGATCGCCTTTTTTAATTTTTTGTTTTCTTTCCACTCTCGGTCTTTGATCAAAAGAGACATCTTTATTGGTGCGCGTGAACCTTTCCAAAGGATATTGATATGTTTGACCGCTCTTTCCTTTGAGAACTACTTTTTGGCCGTCAATATAATCTATTATTCCGTCCTCAGGAGCAAATATTGTCCTGTCAAGCGCAGAAGACACTTTTTTTTCTAGAGCAGTTCCGACAATAGGCGCATGTGGTTTAACCAATGGAACTGCCTGGCATTGCATGTGCGTACCCATTAAAGCCCGGCTGGCATCATCATTCTGAAGGAATGGGATAAGTGCTGCCGAAGCGCCAACTACTTGTCTGGGCGATACATCTATATAATCAAGTTTTTCCGCCGGAACCTCGACGATTTCTCCTTTATTGCGGGCGACAACAAATTCGTCGGTTATGTAATCGTTTTCATTGACATTAATATTGTTAGATGTAATATATTTTTCCTCTTCATCATCCGCTTGCAGATAAACTATTTCTTTGCCTAATTTTATTTTTATTTTCCCGGCCACCTTTTCCTTGATTAACTTGCGGTAAGGGGATTCCAAAAATCCGTATTTATTGACACGTGAATACAAAGCCATATATGTAACTACGCCAATATTGGGTCCTTCCGGAGAACGGATTGGGCAGATTCTTCCATATTGGGACGAAGAAATATCACGGATAGAGAAGGAGGCTCGTTCTTTTTCAATTCCGCCCGGTCCGCCGACCGTAATTCTTCTTAAATTATCCAATTCCGATAACGGATTTGTCTGATCGACGATTGTCGATAACTGACTGGTGCGATAAAATGAATTTATCGCCACGATTAACGGTTTGGAATTGACTATTTGGGACGGTGTAACATTGGTTTCGCCGGCAACCAGACTCATTCTTTCTTTGATTTCTCTTTCTACCCTAACCATGCCAACACGAATACCGTACATACTGACCAGTTCTCCGACAGTCCTCAACCTGCGGTTACCCAAATGGTCAATATCGTCGAAATTACCATTTTCATTAGTTAAATTCACCAGGTATTTGATAGTTTCGATTAAGTCCTTTTTTGTCAGAAGGTAATTTTCTTTTTTGATTTCCAAATCTATACCCAATTTTTTATTTATTTTATAACGGCCGACTGCTGCCAGAGAATAACGGCGGTGATTAAAAAATAGGTTATTAAGCGTTTCGTGGGCATTTTCAAGTATCAAAGGTTCACCCGGCCTGACTTTGCGGTAAATCTCAAGGACAGCTTCATTTTTGTCCTTTGTTTGATCTTTTTTTAGCGTCGGCATAAGGTATTTTTCTATTAAGCCTTTATCAATATTATTGAAATAGCTAAGAATCTGGTTGTTGTTTTCTCCTTCAAAAACTTTAAGTAAGACTGAGCCCAAGAACTTGCGTTTTTTATTGACTTTGACCTCTATTAAGTTATTCTTATTTATCGTCAGGTCTATCCATGCTCCAATATAAGGTCTGATTTCGGCATTATAGAGAGTTAAACCAGTGGTTTTATCGATTTCGGCGGTGAAATATACTCCCGGAGAACGGACGATCTGGTTGATTATCGCTCTTTCGATACCGTTAATGATAAATGTCCCCCGGTCGGTCATTTTAGGTAAATTGAAGAAGTACACGTCCTGTCTTTTTTCAGAACCGGTTTTTTTATTGACTAATCTGAGTTTTAAATAAACAGGGACATCAAAAGTAAGTTTTTTTTGCAGACACAATTCTTTTTGGTATCGCGGCTCTCCATAGTATAAATCTTCAAAATGCAGTGTAAATTTTTTGCCAGTATAGTCTTCAATGGGAAAAAATTCATTGAGGATTTCTTTCAGTTCTATGTTTATGAATTTGCCCCAAGATTGTTTTTGGATTTCAATAAGATCAAAAGAGTCTAATTCTTTGTCTTCTTTTCCTAGGAGTATTTGTTGAGGTTTAATCTTTGGCTTGTCAGTTATATTCATCGGTGCAGAATATTTAATCTTTTATTAACACTAAAAAATCCCCACAAAAATGAAAGGGGAACAGAAAAATTTATTATAGCATACTATATGAATGAATTAAAGTCAAGCGTATTATAGCGAATTATTTTTCAATAATTTTGCCTTCTTTAACAAAGAACTTTTTGACTTTTTTTTCATGATGGGGAGAAAAAAGTTTCATTTTATCCAATAGGTAGGAAATAGTGGGCGAATTTCTCTCTATTTTTTTAGCTTCTGCTTGAACAATTTGACCTTTTTCTTCGATATTTTCTTCCAGTTCTTCCAACAGTGTCATTATATTTTCTTCGAGATTTTCCGATAATTCAAGAAGCTTGGAAAGTGTTTTTCTTCCCTTTTTTGTGCCAAAGAAAAAAACGCCGGCACCGACAGTAATGCTTCCTAATAAATATCCGAACCAAAAATTGGAAACTGGATGGTTATTTTGTTTTTCCATTTTTTTTTGTGTGGAGTATATCAACCACTTTAAAGAATGTCTTGATACCAGAGAAAAAACCAGTTATTTCGCTGAATCCGTGCTCGACGGATCCGCCTATTCTCTCAAAAGCTTCTATAATTCCGTTAATTTTTCTGAGAGAGATTCTTAATTCCTTCAGTACCAGAATCAGCTGGAATCCCACCACGATGAGAAGAATAGTAGTAATGGTAAGAACAATAGT
>Ga0075671_15_pt1 | contig 37077 bp, 37 predicted proteins | sample RifGroA2_FD_68415 | JGI IMG/M metagenome (GOLD analysis project Ga0075671, IMG submission 68415) | Microgenomates (Roizmanbacteria) bacterium GW2011_GWA2_36_23
AAACTGCCGGAAAACTCTTCACCTGAGGAGAAATAATAATAAATACAATTAAATATTACGAATTACGGATTACGAATTAATTTTATTTTGAAGAAATAATTTATCAGTTTTCTTTTTGGATAAATATACTATAAATCCACCTATTTGTTTACCCAACTCCTGAAGCTTACTGTTTAATCCATTGAACTCCTGTAAAGTAATATAGTTAATGGTTAAAGCAATATGAAGTTGATTTCTAACTTCTCCAATAGAACCCTTGCTAATTTTCAAATACCTTACTAATTCGTTATTGTTGTTTTTTTCAAATCCTTCTACAATATTGGAGCTAATAGATATCACTGCCCGCCGTATTTGATCTCGAAGTGAGAAATCTTTCATAAATTTGTTAATAAAAGTAATATCGTAAATTTCCTTAGTAATTATTAGGCTCAATTTCCAAATTGGTAACTCTTCAAAGTTATTAATAATCATGTTAATCCGTAATTCGTAATTAAATAATAATTGATATACAAAAAGTAAATCAATGGATTATATACAACAATTATGTTTTATTTTTACGGTAGCGGCGGAAGAAAATATACCCTAAAATAACCAATTCTGAAGTCAAAAGAAGCATTTTTAAATTCCCCGGGCTATATGTAGCAGTAACCTTGTACTCCCCCGCCTTGTTCAACTCTACACCGAGATAATAAGGAAAAACAGCAAATTCTTTTGTTTTTTTTCCGTTAATCACGACTTTCCAGTTGGGGTGGAAAGTGTTTTTCAAAACCAAAATGCAATTCCGGCAGTCTTTATCTAAAGAAAAAGTTGTTTCAAAGGTCTGGTTGACATGAGTTTCTTTTTTTAAGGTTAATTTTGCTTCAAGCGAAGCCGGCCGAATGGCAAACGGATTGTCGTTCCAAAGAGATTTGCTAAAAGCATATTCATCTGTATATTCATGTTCGTTCAGCATTCTCAGGCTTTTTTTGCCGAATATATAGTCCGGTTCTGAATATGATATTTTCGGGTAATTATTGTTTTTCAACTGGTTGCTTTCCATCCATAATTTGGTTACATTGAATAAATTGGTTTTATCCGAGCTGACGGTCAGATCGCTTTTTGCTAATGTAAACCAACCGTTTGTTTCAACTTCATACAATTGGTATCTGCCTGTTTTAAAAACAGGTTTGGCGAAATCCGGCGGTGTAAAATCAACAGTGGAAACAATATATCCAACATTGTATAAATCATAAAAATCCTTATCCTGCTCGTTAAAGAATTGGTCATACTCCGAGTTGGGCGACCAGCTTTCCGGTGCAAACCCGATTACCGGTATACCGTCTTTGGACAAAGCCATATAAAGTTGGTTTCCTCCTATTGTCATATTTCTCCCCCAATTACCAGGCCTGCCTGCATAAACCCTGGCTTTTGGCAATGTTTTAAGTTTGTCAAGAATTTGCTTGTAGGATTTTTCTTCGGCCGTGTATTTTTTATTAAATTCACTTATAAGATTATTATTTTCACCGGCGTATTTTATGATTGGTTTTTCAGCCTGATAAATAAGGTAAATTAATAATATGACAACAATTAATTTAGTAATATTAGAAATCGCAGATATCTTTTTTGAGCTTTTAAAGAGCCCGTTGAGTTGGGAGGGGAAGTTCTTCAAAGCGAAAAAAACGATATCAAGGTTTCTAAAAATACTCTCTATTGATGCCGCTGCTAAAAATATACCGCTAAACTGCACCATGACAATAAACCTTGACAAATGAAACTCCGAAAATCCCGGAATGACATCTATCAGGTTTCCAAAGGTAGCGCGCCCAAAATAAAGCATCAGGTAGAAGAAAAATAAAATACTGAAAATGATTTCACTCCTTTTCCTGGCTATAAAAAAACCCAAAGCCGCTAAAATAGAAATAAACGGCAATCTTCCGAAATCAAAAATATTTCCGTTAAATAACCAGATGACGATTTGCTTCCATCCGTATGAGTTGAATTTCCAAAGACTGTCCCAGTTTGAATAACCGCGATAATTGTTATAAAAGAAAAAAGGGATGAGAAAATAAGATAAAATAAGGAGGTTTAACAAACAGAATATAAAAAAACGCTTGAAAAAATTTATCGGTGGGGCGGTATCAAACCGGAGTTTTATAGCAAGTTCAAATAAAAATATAACAATATATGATAAAGCCAGCATAAAAAATACTCCCGAATGGCTTTCCGCAACCAGAAAATTAAATAAAAGAGCTTTACCGAAACCTTTATTTTCCGAAAAATAACCATAGCTATAACTGAAAGCTAAAGGCAGGAAAAAAACGGCAAAAAGCTGCGACGACAAACCCCAACCCCGCCACAAAAAACTGGAGACATCTATCCCGTATAAGCCGTCCGTAAATATTATCTGGGAAAATACGGCTGCCGCAACAGCAGATATATAATTAAAGCCCATTCTTCTTGCGCCAACAAAGAAAGAAACAGGCAATAAAACAAGCATGAGATATTTAATCAAGTTAAACCACTGGTCAAGCGTAATGATTTTTACATAACCCAGAAGAGCTATTGCCGCCTGCGGTAAATGCGAGTAATACATTGCTAAAGGAAAACCCTCCGACCATCTTTCGTTAAAACTGTCAAGAAGATAAAAGGGTGATAATTTTCCTGCAAAAACATTATCCCAGGTATTTTTCGCTTCATCTACCAATGCATACTGGAAATTGTTGTCGTTGGCATCGGCCTTAATAAAAAGTTCATTACGGTAAAGATAGGCATTTAATATTACGATCAAGAACAAAATAATTATCGTGAGTAATTTTTTCATTTTTTATTTTATTAATATCGGGTCCAGCCAATCCGCATGGCCGCCGGTATTTGTTTGGCCGGCTTTAACAATTTTTAAGCCCAAATTTTTTACTCCTTTAAGATCTACATCAGCTGTTAAAGGCCGGTCAAATTTTTTCATCACTCTGGATTTAAAAAGTTCACGTCCGTCACCTTCGATAATGAAATATACCTCTGCTCCAATGCCTGCTTCAGTATCCAAACCATAGTCTGTTTTAAACCTGGAAAATTTACCGTTTAATCCATAAATAATCGTTGAATCCGCATGCGAAGCAATACCTTTAGAGTAAAAAAAGTAATTCGAGGATAAACGGTCAAAATTGGCGGGACTGAAAAATGAATTCAAATTTTTATTGTATGTAGGCAGTAAGTATTCCTGAGCCATATGGACCGGTTGAAGGGTTAGCAAACTGATGGGTTTTTTCAGCCAATAATTGAAGTTCTTAGCTGCAACAACCAACAATAACAACGCAGCCAATGCCAAAGGGTAATGAAACTTGCCTTTTAGTTCTTTAGCTACATAAACCAGCATAAAATATATAAAGACAATTATTTGCAGGACCGAAATTAACAGGGTTATTGTTGATGTTGCGCTGTTGGTAAAAGGCCAGATTGTTTGATCGGGATAGTTGTAAAACATGGAAACATACATGTTGAAAAAGAAAAGAATAGAGAATAGAGAATAGAAAATAAAGAATTTGATTCTTTCTGTTTTATGCAGAAATACCAAATAAATCGGCAATAGGGCAACTAAGGGAAACAGATAACGTTCATGGCTTTGAGTTAATAAGTGAAAAAAAGAAAAAACTACTACTGACAAAGAAAGTATGAATTTTTTAAATAAATCTTCTTTTTTGGAAAAAAATAAAAGAATACAGGCAATAAAATACCCGAAGATAAATAAATATAAGCTTATCTGCTTGGCATTTAATACACCCAATACCAATTCCTTATCTATCACCTGCATACCGGACAAACCGGATGCTATCCACCAAAAATTAAACGCATTAAGGGAATAATACGGGAACCAATCGGAATTGATTGTGAGCAACCGTATCAAAGCAGCACCTTCTTTATATACCCAAAACGGAAAGGCTATGACCAGAAAAGTAAAAAACGATATACCTAAACTCATTCCCAGCCTTCCAACAGCCTCTTTCACACCTCGCAGGTGGAAATGGGTCGCGAAGATATATAAATAGAACAGTGGAATAAAAATAATATTTTGGAATTTCATCATACAGGAAACTACAAATACTACCGCAGCCAGATTCAACCTGCCTATTAACAGAAGATATATGCTCAACAGAAACAGCATCAGGCCAAACTGATCGACTTGCCCCCATATTACTCCGTCGTAAATACTGGCCGGATTAAGAAAATATAACAAGACGGCAATTTTACCAAGCAATATAAATCTGTCTTTAATAATTTTAAATTTTGAATTGTCATTTTGAATTTTTAATTTTGAATTTTTAATTAAATCTATGATTTTAATGATTAAAATTACAATTACTATATCGGAAATTATCGTAATAATCTTAATTAGAAACAAATATAGAAGGTTGGTATCGGAAAAATACTGATTCGTATTATAAGGGTCAAGAAAGAACGAATAGATCTTATTAATCAAAGTCAAAACATAAGCAAAACCCGGCGGGTAATTGTAATTGGTGTTTTTCACCAGCCAAAGAACACCCTTGTCGGCTACGGCCAATCCCCAACCTTTCCAAAATGCCATATCGGCGCGGAAACCGGGAAGAGGAATCAATATAATGCGAAGAATAAAGCCTAAGGCAATCAGAATGTAGAACATGAATATTATTTATTAATCTATTTCGTAGGTTACTTTTTCTTGTATTCCAGCGAATTTAACATTCGATTAAATACCGCTTCTCCTTCTTTGGGGAAAATGTTAGAAACATAAATCATATGGTCAGGATCGCCGTCAAGTATAAAAAATATCCGTTCCGGAGTAACCGTATTGGCTTTGGTAAGATAACTGGCTTTATAGCCTTTTAACCCTTTGGCATTCTGGTAAACAGTCACTTTATTAACTCCCTTCAAACCTGAGAAAAATCTCCAATAGTTTTTGACGTATTCTTCCGGTTTACCAACCAGGCTGCTGTCCCGGCTGGAAATAGTTTCTACTAACAACATTAGATTCAACTCAGGAGGCGTATCCCCGACTTTAAAGGTAACTGCATCCGACGGATCGTTGGGAGGAAAAGCCAAAGCCACCATTTCTTTGGGATACTGGAAAGAGTAACCAAACAGCCTGCCTTTGAAAGTTACCCAATTGGACGAATTGGCCAATTTCTCATAATCGTAAAGCGGAGCAACCGGTGTTTTAACTTCAGATGACGTTGGTCCGAGATAATTTATACCGGCCGGATAAACCGTTTGGCCTTTGGTTTTTTTGGATACCCAATAATATGCGCCTGCTATCAGCAGGATAAACAACACCAAGATGGTTATTCCGGTTATAACGACAACCGATTTTTTGTCATTCAAAGACACTTCAACTTTTTCTTCCATATCTATACAATATAACTAATTAATAAAATAAAAGTCAAGCCCTGAAATAGTAGGAAATCACTTCAGGGCGCAGACCCCGTAAATACGCTCCCCGCCATTGGCGGGGTAAGAGTTCTTCGGGGTCAAGGAGTGAGCCGGAAGCCGGAAATAGTTATAAATCGTATAATAATATAATTATGCATAAATTTACAAGCAACAGGTATGTGTATATTCTTTTGCTGTTGATAATTTCTTCCATCTTCCTTTTCCTGAGCTATATTCCCAATCTTTATGAAGCATCTGTTACGGATATCATGCCCAAAGACAGAGTTATGCTCTGGGGCGAACATATATATACTTATGATTTTAATGTATATTTGTCGAAAATCAGGCAGGGAACAGAAGGACGCTGGAACATAATCAATAAATACGACAACCGCATCGACCAACCGGGTGTTTACCTGCAAATGCTTTATCTTTTAGCTGGTAAAATAGGAGGCTTATTTAACCTGACTCCGATCTTGATTTTCCATTTGCTGAGAACCTTGCTCAGTTTCAGCTGGATTCTGGTCATTATCTTCATCAACGTCTACTTTCTAAAAAAACCTGTCCTCTATTTCTTGGGAACGATTTTTTCCCTATTAGCCAGCAGTTTTCCGGTTTTTTACCGGCTTGACGGAGAACTTTGGATCGGTATATTTATGGGCTGGTGGCAGGAACTTGACGTTCTAAAACATATCAGCTATCTGCCCCATTATACGATTAATTACATGATCATCAGCATTTTGACATTTTTGCTATATCTTTATGATAAGACAAAAAACATACGTCTGTTTGTAATTATTTGCGTAATTTTATTTTTTTCTTTTTTTATCCATCCCATCACTGGTTTGGTTTTCTTTTTTTCCTGGCTGCTATTCAATTCTATCAAGATTGTTTTATTCGGAAATTTTAAGCTAAAAACTCTTTTCAGGTTTGTGCTGGAAACATTGTTTTTGGTTGTTGTTATCAGCATGCCTCTGGCTTATATTAAATATGCCACTTCTCTTTCACCCTGGAAAAGCCTGATAGAGTTTGACCAGAAATATAAATTCCCGTTCGTACTAAAAGACTATATTCTTGCTTTGGGACCGGTTTTTATCACCGGCTTAATGGGAGCAGTAATGGTTATTTTTAAAAAAGAAAAAAGGCTTTTACCTGTAGTTACCTGGTTTCTGGGAGCTTTTTTAGGAATTCTGCTTTTTATATATTTTCCCTACCAATCACCGGCCCGCTTCGTACAAACTGCCAACCATATTCCTTTAGCTATCCTTTCAGCTTATTTCATTGTTGAACTTCTTAAAAAATTTCCTAATTGGCTTGTCAAATCCTTATGCTATCCGGCAATTGCTTTTATTATTTTGTTGGGAATAATCCAGTCATATTTTTCCATCAAAGGCCAAACGCATTTCATAAAACAGCGTGCACAGGCAGTCTTGCCTCTGGTGCCATATCCTTCGCAAGTAATGTATCCTTTGAAGGACTTTTTCTTTGCCTTGAAGTGGCTGGAAAAATATTCGTATCGCAACACCGTGGTGCTGTCACAGATAACAGCCGGTAATTATATTCCGGCTTATGCCGGAAATTACGTATATTTCGGCCATTTTCCGGAATCGCCTAATTACGAATACAAAAGCAGCCAGGTAGGATTGTTTTTCACCGGCAGCATGAAAGAGGAAGACGCGCTTAATTTCCTGAAAAACGAAAATATCGATTATGTTTTTCTGGGCCCGCAGGAAAAAGAAATGGCTACAGCAGACATCAAGCGTTATCCTTTCCTGAAACCTGTTTACGATTCATATTGGGTAACGATTTTTTGGGTTATCAAACAATAACATGGAAAACTGTTGTTATTTGTGCGGGAAAAAAAACCTGAAATTAATCACTGCTCATAACTGGCCGATTAAAGAATGCAGGGACTGCGGACTAATACAAGCTTTTCCCCTACCGTCGCAAAAACAGGTGCTTTTACTTTACCGGGGAAATTATTACCGGAATTACGGCCCTTATGGCTCACAGGAAAAAGCCCACCGTTATTACTTCCGGCAAAAAATGAAACAGATAAAACAATCGGTAAACAGCGGTAAACTGTTGGATATAGGCTGCAGCCTTGGCGCTTTGCTGGAAGAGGCTGAAGAAGCCGGTTATGATGCTTCGGGAATTGATATTTCGGGTTATGCGGTCAATTATTGCCGGAAAAAAAACCTGATTGCCAAAAAAAATATAATAACAGACGTGAAAAATTATCAAAAATACAGTGTCATCACTGCATTTGAGATCATTGAACATGAAAGAAACCCTTTGGCAAGCTGCCAAAAAATATTCAGTCTGTTGAAACAAACCGGACTTTTTGTTTGCAGTGTTCCCGACAGCAATACCTTAACCAAACGCCTGATGGGCAAATACTGGTTTGGCTTCAGGAATAAAGAACATTTGTTTCATTTCAATAAACAGACATTATCTGTGCTGTTGAAAAAAGCCGGCTTTAGAAATATTTCAGTAAAAACAGACCACGGTCGGCCATACCAGTTTCTTTATTATCTTGAAAGGGTTAATTTTTATCTTCTGAAATCCCCATACCTTGATAAACTTATAACACATTTAAAAAAAATTCCCATAATCAATAAGATTGACTTACCATTTAACCCGTGGGGAAACCTGATAGCATTTGCCGAAAAATAATATGTTGACAAAGCACAACTTATTCTGGTATTTCATTATCCCCATCCTGATTTTTATTACTGTTTTTATATCAATTTTACCCTGGCTGCTGGAACTTATCGCCACGCCCGGTGACCGTATTTTTTCCGGCATTAACCGCTGGAGCACCGATTATTACATATATTTGTCTTATGTGGAGTTGGGAAAAAGAGGGATTCTTCCGGTCAAACTTTTGAATACGACTTTACCCCATCCTTCACTTTGGGCGCACCTGGTTTATACTATTCCCGGCTTTTTGCTCGGCCATATCCTTAATTTCAATGCAATATTTATTTATCATTTTTCCAGAGTAATCTATGGCATATTTTTTCTATTGGCTGCAATTTGGTTTTTTTATAAGCTTTCAAAAAGCAGGCTGATAACCGTCACGGCGTTTTTCCTGGCTTTTTTCGTGTCCGGATTTGCCAAAATAAAAAGCCTTATTCCCTTTGACGCTTCGCGCTATCTGGCTTGGCTGCAGGAACAAAATATAATCGGCCGGGCAACCGGTCCTTTGCATTACAATGCGGGTTTTGTCATGTTTATCGTATCCGTTCTTTATTATTTTTATAATAGATCCGTCTGGTGGAAAAAATCAATTATTTTCGGCTTTTTTCTTAATTTAACCATTCTGGCTAACCCGTTTGCCTTTTTACTGCTGACTTTGTCATTCGGATTATATTTTTTAGTAAAAATAATCAGCAATCTGAAAAATATGTTGGTTTTAAAAAATGAATTTGTTATTTTAACCTTATCCTATCTGCTTGTCATACCTCTTTTTCTTTATTTTAATTATTTCCTATCACTTAAACCTTGGGGGATAGTCGGTTTAAGCCCAAAATATTATATTGTCACTACCCCGCCAATTTCTTTAACAGAGGCAATAATGTCCATCGGCCCGATATTTTTTTTGGGAATAATGGGAATAATTCTAACTATTTTAAAAAGGGAAGTTCTTCAAAGCAAAAAACACGGTATTAAGCCTCTTAATATTTTAATATTTTTAATTTCCTGGCTCATCATCCAATTTTTCCTTCTTCTGTTCGGCGACAAAGTCAAAATCCATCCTCCAAGAGCTTTCAGCGGCCTTTATTATTTGCCTTTAGCTTTTTTTTCGTCCGTATTTATTGTTTCTTTGGCAAAAAAAATAACCAAAACCGTCAGGATCAACTACCTGTGGCCGGTATTTTTAACGCTGGCAATCCTTTTCATAATTACTTTGCCCAATTATTACCTTTCGTTCAAAGAGCATTTATACGCTTTTACTGATTTTCGATCCTTCCAGCAATTGTCATACCCGACAAAAAAACAGGTTGAAGCATTTGCATTTCTGGAAAAGCATACACCTGCCGGATCCGGAGTATTGGCTATGTTTGAAGCCAGTTCCCTTATCATCGGCTTTTCAGCCAATGCCACTGAACTAGATATGCCCCATAATATTAAAGTCGGTTTTTATTCCAATCAGATGGCAGACAATGAGGCGATCAAATTCCTTAAAGATAACCGTTTCCAGTATGTTTATTACGGCTATCAGGAAAAATCAGCCGGAGGCAGTATGGAAAAATACCCTTTTTTGAAAAAGATCTATGAAAATAAAGAGGTTACAATATATAAAGTACACTAATTATACGAATATGCTAAATACAAATATAACTAATCTTTTATATCCGGACTTATCCTATAAAATCATAGGATGTATATACGAGGTTCGTAACCAATACGGAAGTGGAAATAAAGAATTAGTTTAATTAATTCTTCCTGAATATCAAGAAGCTTTGTTTTCCCAAAATATTCCATAAGAACGGAATTTTAAGATATAGTTTAATAAGTAAAGGATGTTTGGGAATTATGCTTTTTGTTGTATAAGGCAAGAACCTGAAAATCCTTTTTTCCAGCCTGAATCCATAAACAGCAAAAATTTCCTCAAGCGCCCGGTCATCAACAGCTGTAATATGGTCAAAAAACATCCAGTAGTCTTTTGTCAGCAACCGGATATTCGGCTGAAGAACCAAAACCCTGCCTTTTGATTTTAAGATCCTGTTAAATTCTTTTATTGTTTTTACTATTTGTTTTCTATCTAAATGTTCAAAAAAATTACTCACAAAAATAACCTCCATCTGACTCCTTTTGATACGGTTAATATGTGTTGATGAGGATTTAAAAAAGGTAATTTTATTAGACAGATATTTTTTAGAATCGGGATTAATATCAACGGCGAATTTCTTTTTTGCCAGGATATTATTAATGAATTCGCCATAACCGCAACCAACTTCCAGAACCGATGTCCGCCGGTCAATATATTTTTGGAAAAAATCCCTTGTTAAAATTCTCCATATCGTGTTTCTTTCCTTCAATTCGGTAAACCTATTTTTGTAGATGTCTGTTATTTTCATATTTTTCTGAATACATACAAATATGACCTGATATAATTCGGCAACCATCCCAATAATTTAAAATTGGATTTCCCCGCTTCCCTGTCTTTCCAAACTGTAGGTATTTCCGTAATTGAATAGCCTAATCTGTATGCCTTAAGAATAATTTCCAATGAATATTCAAAACCGCCCGTACTGGCTATTTTTATCTTTTTGAATATTTTCCTTCTATACATCTTGAATGCATTAGTGGAATCGTGGGTTGGCACTTTGTAAAAATAATGAAGCGTAAGTCCTGCCATACGGGATAAAAATGATTTAAATAGCGGTCCTCCGATTTTTCTGCCGCCTTTCATATATCTTGACGCGCAAATAATATCATATCCTTTTTGGACTAAGCTAAACATTTTATCTATTTGTGCAACATCATCGCAAAGATCAGCCATAGTGATTACGACAGCCTCACCTTTTGCATTCTTAAACCCTGTCTTAATGGCATTCATTACTCCTTTTCCATTGCCGGTTGAGTTCTTTAATAAGATAATATTATGCTTGGTTTTTGCCTTTTGATAATTTCTGACTGATTTGCAGGTCGGGTCTTTTTCAGTATCATAAACTATAAAAATCGTATAAGGTGTTTTAACCGCTCTCCTTATTCTTTCAATCACTTTAATAATATTTTTTTCTTCAAAATATACCGGTATGATTATTGATAGTCTCATATGGTTAAATTGCGATGCCGAGTCATTAAATCTTAATATCTTTTATTTGCTTTCTTATCCATATAATCACTTCATCCAGCATTTCATCCAGGGTTGTTTTTGCTTCAAACCCCAGTATTCTTTTGGCTTTTTTTACATCAGGGATTCTTTTTTGCACGTCATTTTTAAATGGCTTATCTGATACATAACGGAATTTTTTATTACCATTGATCTTTTTCCATATCAATTCAGCCAATTCCAGTACGGACGTAGATTTTGATGTAGAAATATTAAAATCAACATTTTCTGCTTTATGTGAAAATATCGCTCTTACTATAGCTTCAGCAATATCGCCGCCATAAGTATAACAGCGTATTTGCTTGCCGTTACCCAATATCCTCAAGGGATCTTGGCCTTTTAGAATTTTATATACCAGATCTGGAACTACATGGCTCAAGGCCATTTTAACATTGCCGGATATAACCTGCCTACCGCTAGGCAGGCCATTTTCCTCATTATTAAATAATGATTCACCTATGCCTACACAGTTGAAGGGACGTACTATGGTGTATGGCAAACCGTATTGTTCATAGGCTCCTTTAGCAAAGTATTCGCATGACAATTTCTGAAAACCATAGGTAGATCTTGGCGGAGGTGATACATTAACCGCTGATTCGGGGGTAGGATAAATATCAGTAGATTCATAAACCATGCTTGAAGAAATGACGATTATTTTTTTAAGCTTGCCTGTCTTAAAAGCATCAATTGCCGCATCGAAAGTCGAGGCGGTTATCCTTTCATTTTCAGCCAAAAGATCATAAGCGTATTGATGAAAATAACCAATGCCTCCTATTCTAGCCGCTCCGGCAACAAGAAAGTCGCATTCTTTAAGCAATCTCCTTAGCAATACAGTATTCTTTGCATCCCCTTTGACAAATTCGTAGTTCTTATTTTTATCATAGCTTTTTATTATTTTTCCATACTTGGAATAATTATCAACCCCTACGACAATATGCCCTTCATTTAATAGCTTCTGCACTAAATAACCGGCAATAAACCCGGAAGAACCCGTAACCAGGATTTTATATCTCTTCATATTATTTTAAATTTTTATTTTTTACCCGAAATATAGCCGATTGAAACAACCAATGGATTTACTTCTTTTTTTACTTTGAAGCCGTTTTCTTTAAGTATCCTGATAATTTTTTTGTCTTCATTTTCGATAATATGATTATGGTACTCTGCCACAATAAGGCTTATTTTCTTAAAATTTCTTGGGGAGATGCTGTTTAAAATATCTATTTCCGCCCCTTCGCAATCGATCTTGAGAAAATCAATTCTCTCAGCCATAAATCTATCCAGTCTTTGACCTTTTACTTTATATTTATATTTAACGTCAGAAATATTTACAGTAGATGCATGTACGTTTGAATTTGTCACATTTAGATTATAGCTGGATTTTGTACCTACGGCTAAATTATACATTAGTACATTTTTTACTTTATTCAATTCAAGGTTTTTTTTGAGCAGTTCATATTGATTGTTATTAGGCTCTATTGCAATAATTCTGGCGTCAGGATATTTTCTGGCAATAAATATTGAAAAATCACCTAATCCTGCTCCTAAATCCACGATATTTAGCCTGTTGCGTTTTTTAGACTTATATAACAGCCTAAGATTTATTACCTTATATGAATCCTGAATAATTGTTTCATAAGATACAATCGCATCAAGAGGTTGAAGAGTTAGCAAGGAAATGCCGTTTTTAAAATCAAGCCTTACGGGTTTTTTGAATAAATATCCGAAAAGTACAACAGGATTACGAAGATGAAAAAAAATTAATCTCAATAAAACCGTAAGGGAATATATTATTTTTCTTGTCATATGGCTATATGGTTATATGGTTTAAACAATATAACCATTTAACCATTAATTTGTTTTGTCTCAATTTGTCCTGCTTTAAATATCATCTTATTTGTACCAAACATATTCCAAATATCACAGACGTATGTATTTTTATTAATTGATTTCAGAATTTCTCTTTTCTTTTTCTCATAATATTTATGCCTGGTGGCAACAATAATAACATCCACACCTTTTAAAGCCTGTTTGAGATTTATTTCAATCTTCTGGTTATTATAATTTTTTACAAACGGATCGTGAAGTATTACCTGGCTGTATTCACGGATCAATGCTTTTCTTATCTTGAAACTCAATGATTCGCGGATATCGTCAATTTCCGGCTTAAAAGACAAGCCTAAGATTGCTATTTTCTTGTTTTTTAAATTGATCCTTTCTCTTATTTTCTTCAGGATGAATAAAGGCAATGCTTCATTGATTTTCCAACTGGCTACGATTAAATCAAGAAAAGGGTTTTCGTTAACAAGAAAAAAACCGTCTTTAAAAAGGCACGGACCGGCAGTCAGTCCGGGCAAAACCAAACCCCCTCTTTTATAACCGTCATTCACCAGCTTGATAATCTCATGAATATTACGGTTGAAACTTTCGGCAATTACCATGAATTCATTGGCAATGGCAAAAGAAATATAGCGGTACATGTTGGTAAAAAGCTTTGCCAATTCGGCGCTGACAGCATCTGACAACAGGTATTTTATACCGAGGCTGTGAAAAAAATCCCTGGCTTTTTTTGATGAAATTTTGTCTATTCCTCCGATTATCTGAGGAATTTCTTTAATTTCGTTGATAGCGTTGCCTTCTGCTATCCTTTCTGGGCAGTATGCTAAAAATATATCCTTTCCTGTTCTGAATTTTGTTTTTGTTTCGATGGTATTTTTTACGTAAATAGTGGTTCTGGGAGAAACTGTGCTTCGAAGTATAATCAAAGTATTTGGTTTTAAAAATGGAATAATGCTGTCTAAAGCCTGATTTATCTGATCAAGTACCGGGTTCATATTCTCGTCAACCGGGGTTCCCAGAGTCAAAATAACAATATCCGACTCCCTTATTGGCTGGTAAGAAATGCTGAAAGATAAATTTCTGTTAAGATGTTTTTTGAGCAGTAAGTGCGCCCCTTTTTCCACAAAAGGCATAGATCCTTTGTTTAACATATCCAACTTCAATTGGACTGTATCAATTCCGATTACTCTGTGTCCTGAATCCGCTAAAACCAATGCCAAAGGTAGACCAACCCTGCCGACTCCAATAACAGCCACAGTTTTTTTCATGTAGTGTGTACTATTGTATCAGATAATTTCCAGGTTCGGATAAATCATATACAATATATCCATGAATTCAATCTCATTGGTTTGTTTTGATATGTGGAGGATTTGATTGTGATAGAATATTTGGAATCAGCATGAAAAAAAAGATTGTTTTATCGGCAGTTATCCCCACCCATAACAGCGCCAAGACGATAAATAACCTTCTGCAATCAATCAATCAATCTAAATTCAATAACTTCAAGAACATTGAGGTTGTTGTTGTAGACGATCGGTCGGATGACCAAACAGTCAGAATAATAAAAAATACCCGGCCAACACTGAAATTCCCCATTATCTTGATAGAATCAAATAGGAAAATCGGTCCGGCCAAAGCCAGAAATTTGGGTGTTGATAAATCATCAGGAAAATATGTTCTATTCCTGGACTCCGATATCATACTTATGAAACATACATTAAAGAACGCTTTTTCCATGGCAAAAGAAGCCAAAATCAAAGCATTCACGGGAATTTGGGACTGGCATCAGAAAACCGATAAATTTTTCCCCCAATTTAAGGCGCTTCGCGATTGGAGTTACTGGACCCTGGAAAGAAAAAAAAACCACCGCTACTATTTATTCTCAACACGAATCGCCGGCATAGATAAAAAGCTTTTCAAGACCGTCGGAAAATTTAATGAAAATTACGGCGGGCCGACTGTTGAAGATATAGAACTGACCTACAAGATCGAAAAAGCAGCCAAAATAGAATTTTCACCTAAGCTGATAGTCCAACATGAATTTGAAGACTTCCCGATAATAGCTAAAAAATACTTTTTGAGAACACGTGATTGGGTTCATTTATACCTAAAACGCTACAGGTTTGATCCGGTGGCTACTACGGAAAAAGAGGCGATTAAACCGTTTATCCTGAATTTTTTCCTATTTTTTCTGGTTTCCTTATTTGTTACCCGACATATATTTACTTTATTCGCATCAATCCTAACTTTGGTAATTTACTTAATTTTGGAAATTAGATTGATTATATTTTTGTATCAAAAAAAGGGGTTATTATTTGCTGCAAAAAGTGTACCGACAGCTATGATTCTTTATATAATTATTGAAATAGGAGCTCTTTACGGGTTTATAAGTTATTTTTTTATTTCAAGAAATTCCAAGGATTAAGTAGGCTTCCCCCGCTCCTGACTTCAAAGTGAAGATGAGTGCCGGTTGATTTTCCGGTTGACCCCATGTTGCCAATTTTTTGACCTTGGTTGACTGCTTGTCCCACTTCAACATCATAACTGGACAAATGAGCATACAAAGTCTGGTATCCGTTACCATGGTCAATAATTACGTGACAACCATATCCGTATCTTATACAACTTGCAAATGTGACCGTGCCTGTATCGGAAGCGATAACAGGAGGTGCGGATGGATTGGCTATATCCAAAGCCATATGATACCAAACTGGATTTTGTGTAATCATACCTGATGTCGGCCAGATAAAGTTAGACGTGCCTTTTACACCGGCCTGGATTTGGGCAATAAATCGCGAAGGAGCAGACCTAGGCTGTTCTTCTTCGATTACACCATCAGGAACGTAAATGATTTGGCCTGCAGCCAAAGCAAAAGTATCCAAATCAGTAAAATCATTGAAAGGGAAGTTCACGATACTCTGTGGTTCAGCTTTATATTTTTTAGCGATCGTGTAAATATTGTCTCCGGATTTGACCGTATGAACCACTCCGGTAATGGGAGGCACTTTTATTATTTGGCCGGGCTTGATCATATCTGATTTGAGATTATTGGCCCATTTTATTGTATCGATAGAAATACCGAATTTTTTAGAAATGGATTCCAGGGTATCACCGCTGGAAACACTATAATCAATGATTTTATCGCGAGGTTTAGCTGAAATAACCGTGGACAAAGAACTCTCATACGGATTATAGGAAACAATGGCAGCTTGATAATTGCCGATTCTTTGTTCGAATGAGCCTATAAAAGGATTATTTTCGGCAATAATCGGTCCGCCGACCAATGTGGCAGCCACCAAAATAAAAAAAGAAGTATTAAGGAAAGAATTTGAATATTTGCCCCTTTTTACGACTAAAAAGGCAACAATAACATCTTTGAATCCTTCGAAGCCTCTTCCCAACCTTACTATTCTAGATTTTACGTATTCAATTATAAAAAAAATGAATTCTTTTACTTCAGGCATAAAGATGCTTCTATTTTATCAGATTACAAATGTATTCGGTAATAATTATGTAATGAAAAAAAGCGGAAAGAATTTATCTTTTCAGTACTAAATAGATTAAAAATAATTAGCTTTAATGTAACGCTTTAATGATTCTTTCTATTGCTACTTCAAATGCCGCCTGCTTAATGGGTATTTTTTTAGTAATTGATTGCTGCCAAATTTCTTCAAATGCTTTTTCCATCATTTCTTTAAGCTTGTTATTTACTTCATCTTCACTCCATTGGCAACCTTGTTTTCCCTGTAACCATTCCAAGTAAGAAACTACCACGCCTCCTGCATTTGCCAACACATCCGGAACGATGATTATTCCTTTATTTGTCAAATATTCATAAGCTTCTTCCGTAATGGGACCATTAGCCATTTCTACGATGATTTTAGCCTGAATTTTATCCATATTGGCGCTATTGATAATATTTTCCAATGCAGCCGGCACAAGAATATCAACCGGAAGTTCCACTATATCTTCATTGGTAACTGTCTTACCGAATTTTATGTCGCACACCGAACCTTTACAGTAACAGCTTGTAACCGTACCCTTTTCTTTCTTGCATTCCAGCGTAGTCTCAGGACTTAATCCGTCTTTAACAAACACTGCTCCTTTTGAATCAGACACTGCCACCACTTTAAATCCTTCATCTGTAGCCAGTTTAGCGAAATAATAGCCGACATTGCCAAAACCCTGAACCGCAATTGTAAATTTTGAATTTTGAATTTTGAATTTTGAATTTAGTTTTGAAAGTAACGCTTTCAAAACGATAACTCCTCCCCGTCCGGTTGCTTCGGTTCTACCTAAGCTGCCGCCTTTTTCTATAGGTTTTCCTGTAAAGGTAGCCGGGCTTTTTTGGCCTTTGATTTTTTCATATTCATCAAGCATCCACATCATTATTTTAGGGTTTGTATTGACATCCGGAGCCGGAACATCCATATCTTCTCCGATAACTGGCGTGATTTTGGCTGCGTAAGCTCTGGACAATCGCTCCAATTCCTTTTCAGAGAGTTTTTTTGGATCAACGGCAACCCCGCCTTTGCCCCCTCCATAAGGCAGACCGGCAACACTGCATTTTATGGTCATTAATGTAGCCAATGCCTGTACTTCTTCACGGGTTGTATTCTGATGAAAACGGATTCCGCCTTTATACGGACCAAGAACGCTATTATGCTGTACTCTCCAGCCTTTTAACAGGCGGATTTCAGCGTTGTCCATTTCTAAAGCTAAGGTAAATTCGTGGAGAAATTCCGGCTCAATCAATCTTTCTATCAAATCGTGCTTATATCCAAGGCCGCCTGCCGTTTTGCTGATAATTGACTGACTGCTCTTAAGCATTTTTTTACCTGTATTTTCTTCCATATTTTTACAAATTATTAATTGTTTATTAACGGATTAACGGATTAACGAATTACGGATAAATCCGCAATTCGAAATTCGTAATTGATAAATTTATCAATATTCTGTTTCAATAAATTTTTCCACATCCAAACCAGCTGCCACACCCATGCCTGCTGCCGTGGCTGCCTGTCGGTAAATATGATCCACACAATCTCCGGCAGCAAACACTCCGCGGACAGAAGTATGTGAACTGTACAAACCTTCAGCGTTTTTGATTTTAGCCATTTTCTCTGCGGAGATATCAATTTTTCCCCTGAGATATTCCTCTGCCAGTCTGTTAAAGGTCAATATATAACCTTTCTTATCCAGTTCAATCTGCCCTTGAAACAAATCAGTATCAGGTTTGTGACCGATTGCGATAAAGACTCCGTCCAATTTTATTTCCCTTATTTTGCCGTCTGTAACCGATTTTGCTTTCAGGCCTTCTACTCTTTGCTCTCCCAGCATTTCTTCGATTACTGAATTCCAAATTATTTGTATTTTTGGATTATTTATTACCCGGTCAACCATAATTTTTGAAGCACGAAATGAATCGCGTCGATGAATAATATAGACTTTATCGGCAAATCTTGTCAAGGTATGGGCTTCTTCCATGGCTGTATCTCCGCCACCTATCACGGCAACGGTTTTGTTTCGGAAAAAAAATCCGTCACAGGTGGCACAAGCGGAAACTCCTCGCCCCCGCAGCTTTTGTTCAGAAGGCAATCCTAACCATAAAGCTTTCGCGCCGGTTGCAATAAGAATTGCCCTGGATTGATAGGTTTTTGATAATGTATTTACAATAAAAGGTTGTCTGGAGAAATCGACAGTCATTATATTTTCATCTACAATCCTCGCTTTAAATTTTGTCGCTTGCACTCTTATTTTATCAATCAGTTCCTGACCTAGGATAGATTCAAACCCCGGATAATTCTCTACTTCGGAAGTCAAAGTCAACTGACCGCCGGGCGGAGAACCGGCAAAAACCAAAGGACGCAGATTTGCCCGGGCATTGTACAAGGCAGCTGAAAGTCCTGCCGGACCGCCCCCAATAATAATTATATTTTCCGTCTCTGAAAATTCTTTAGTAAGTGTCATACAGTATATGATACTAAATTAATAATTAACCAAAATCAATAGTATTTATTTTTATATTTTTATAAATTAATTGCGCGTTCCACCATTCTCTCCACCTTTTGGACCTCTTCTTTTGGTATATATTTGCAAATACCGTTTATCACCAATTCTTTAGATAATCCGTCAATGGCTTTTTTAACAGCCGAAACTTGCTGTAATATATCGCTGCAATCACGATTTTTTTCTACCATACGCTCTATTCCCTTTAACTGTCCAATCATTCGATTGATCCTTTTTTTGATATCCATATATTACAAAAATTAATTATTAATTTATTTAGCGAGTTTTGAGAGTTTGGCGGGTTGATTCGCCAGCTGGCGAAAACTCGTCAACTCACAAACTCGTTAACTTGGTAATAGATAAGTTATAATATACTCCATACCAGTATAGAGTATATGTAACTATTTCCCGCAAGTCAAGGGAGTTCTGGTAAATTTTGTTTTGCGTTATATTTTCAGGCAATTTCATGAATATTTTGATATATACTATTGAATTAATTAATGAAAGTGTCAGATTTATATCAATCCTTGCAGAGCAGCAGATTGTTGCCGATTATCAACGGTAAAGATAGCTTGTTGGTTTCTTCAGTAATTGAGTCGCTAATATCGGCTTCTTTACCTTTAATCGAAATAACATTACGTGATAATAATTCCCTAAAAACTCTTAATGCCATAAGGAAAAAGTTCCCCCGGTTTATTATTGGAGCAGGAACAGTAATCAGGATTGAAGATGCTAAAAAAGCCATTGGCGCAGGCGCAGACTTTCTTGTCTCGCCGGGACTGAGTCAGGATATAGCAGAGTACACAGCCTCACATTCAGTACCTTATCTGCCCGGAGTTTCCACTTCCACCGAGATTCAACAGGCATATTGTCTCGGTATAACTGTCTTAAAATGGTTCCCGGCCGATTTATTGGGCGGGCCTAAAATGCTATCCGTCCTGGATGGGCCATTTGGACATTATGGAATCAAGTTCATACCGACCGGTGGAATCAATGAAAATAACTTTGTTGATTACCTGAAATTAACAAACGTGCAGGCAGTCGGCGGCTCTTTTATTATTCCGGAAAAAATATTAACCCAAAATAACCTGTCCGAAACCATTCAGCATGTTAGATATGTTGTAAAATTGGCCCGCGGATCTAAATGAAAAGAACCTATTCCATTATTGCTTTTGGCGAGCCGCTGACAGAAGTTCTTCTTGACCAAACTCCAAGACAACAGGAAATAAAAGATCAAAAACAAATGTCAAATTTGCTTAGGTATTCAACTTTTAATGCGGTATCAGGTGACGTTGTGAATTTTATCGGCAACTATACGGTCTTAAAAAAGCTCTTATCGCGGGAATTCGCATTAAAGCCGGAAACAGTCGGCTTGATAACGGAAACAGGGGCTGATGAATTCGGCAAAAAGATAAAAAAAACACTGAATAAATTAAGCAGTCCATCGGCAGTAATCAATACAAATCTTATTAGCTTGATACAACGGGAAAAATCAGGAATATACGGAATTCGTGTTTTAGATAACAAAGGCAACTATAAATTTTATTTTGACCGATTTGGATATGCATTTGAAAACGCATTAAGAAAAAGCACATTAGAGAAATTTATCAAAATCTGCTCGCAGGCATATTATTTCTACACCACAGGCATTGCTTTGATGATGAGCAAGAATTACAGCTTGTTTCCCATACTATTCGAGCGGTTGCAAAAGCAGGGAACCAGGATAGTTTTTGATACCAACTTCAGGAAAACCGTAGCTTGTCATGCCAATATCCCGGATATCCATCAATTATTGTTAAAAATTTATTCCAAAGTCAATATCATGCTTGCCGGAGAAGAAGATATTAGATTCCTTTACCCCAATTTAGCATCTTTATCAACAGAAAAATTAGTCAATGAATTCTATTGCTTTTGGGATAAAGAAAATCTCTCGAAGAAACGGCTAATCATCAAATGCGGAGCAAACGGTGTTTATTGGTTTGACAATAAACTAAATCACATACCGATCGTGATTAACGATTTAAAAAAATGTGAAAATAATATTCTGCATCCTGAAGGAGCCGGAGATGCATTTAATGCCGGATATATTCTGGCCAGGTATTATGGCAAAAACATTAATGCATGTATTAAGTTTGGTTGTATGACGGCTTCTCTTTTAGTGCGCGTCCAAGGTTGTTTTCGGGATATGCTGCCTTTCAATAATTCGAAAACAGCTCTTATTAATTCATTTCGACCTTGTATACCCACCTAATTCCGGTTTGCAGCCGGTTAAGGTTTTAGCCCTTATTGAAATTTTCCAAAAACTCCTTGTTGGATTTGCTTTTGGACAGCTTATCAATCAAAGCCAGAGTCCGTTCTTCGGGCGTCAATAATGACAATGCGCGGCGAAGTGTATTTACCCTGTTTATCATTTCTTTTCCGAACAAAAGTTCTTCATGACGGGTACCGGATTTTTCAACATCAATAGCCGGAAAAATACGTTTATTAGCCAAATTCCTATCAAGATGTACCTCCATATTACCCGTACCTTTCAGTTCTTCATAAATCAAATCATCCATTCGCGATTCAGTACCAACCAAAGCAGTTCCTATTATGGTCAAGCTTCCGCCTTCCTCACAATTTCTGGCAGCGCCAAGGAATTTTTTAGCCGGATAAAGCGCCGACGGATCAAATCCACCTGATAAACTGCGGCCTGTACTTGTTGTCGAAAGATTCAAGGCACGGGCCAGCCTGGTAACCGAATCTAAAAGGATTATGACGTCTTTGCCTATTTCTACCAATCTTTTTGCTCTGTCTAAAGCCAAATTGGCTACTTTGACCTGTTGACGCGGAGACTCGTCAAAATTGGACGCAGCCACTTCACCTTTGATGAACCGCTTTATTTCGGTAACTTCTTCCGGACGTTCACCGATTAAAACAGCCATCAGGTATACTTCGGGATGATTTATGGCAATTGCCTCGGCCATTTCTTTTAAAAACGTTGTCTTGCCTGCTTTTGGCTGTGAAACAATTAAAGCCCTTTGGCCAAATCCAATGGGAGATATGAGATCCATTATCCTCATTGCCAAAATATCTTTGTCTGTTTCCAGCTTAACTTGTTTATTCGGATGCAGCGAAGTCAACTGATCAAAATTCTTTCTTCTAGAGCTTTCTTCTTCGGACATTTCAATGCCGTTAATTTTTTTGATTAAAAGAAGGGAATGGAATCGTTCTCCTTCTTTTGGAGGCCGAGCCAAGCCTTCTACCTCATCACCGCGACGAAGCCAAAATCTCCTGATTTGGGAAGTTGAGACATATATATCACGATCAGGATTCAAAGCATAATTCTGTCTCAAAAATCCATATCCGCCAAAAGTTATATCTAAAATCCCTTTTGCCGTATAACTCATTTTTAAATCCTCTTTTAAGCGTTCTTCAAGAGGTATTTCGGCTTTTGTTTGAGATTTTTCCGGTACAGAAATTATTGGCTTTTCTTTAACCGTAGGTTCCACGGGAATAATGGGTTTTTCCTCATAATTCTCAATTAACTTCGAAACATCAATCGGCTTATCCTGTTGATTCAAAGCAGCATTATTCGCCGATTCCTCTTTTTTATCTTCAAGAGACTTTTTTCTTGGAGCCATATAAAAAGATATAATAAATTAATAATAGAAAGCTAGAAACCAAAATTTAGTTTCATGCACATTTATTTTGATAATAGTTTAGAAAGTAACTCTCATAGAAGTTCTGATTTTATTTCTTCAGTTTGAGGTACTAAGCGATCCCCCTGAATGAGGAGCTTAATGAGCTTTTTCCCTCAGCAGATGACGGGGAAATGGTTCCCGAAAACCTCGGTTATCGAGAAACTCATCTCATTTCCCGACTCGACGCCGGGATTACCCATTAGTTTGATAGCGTAGAGAAAAAGTTATCAATCTGCTCGCCCTCATTAGGAGGACCGATACCAAGTATACTAAATTGATTTTGGATTTGTCAAGCCCTGAAGTAGATCGAAGATCACTTCAGGACGCAGACCCCGTTATAATCGCACCATGAGCCGTAGCCCCTATTGAATCGGGACTAAGGCGAAAGGGAAGATCCGATGGGGTCAAGTAGCGCAATAATTTATATAAAACTTAAACGCACCGCAGATTCTGTAGACGTGCTCCCCGCCGCTTGGCCGGACAGGAGTTCTTCGGCCTCAAGAATATAAGAATATATTTTATGCTAAACTTTAATTATGAAAAATAAGTCTTATGTTCTGTTATTCCTTCTTATCCTAATCCTTATCTTTATCATTGGTGTCCGTTACGGACAAAAAGTGGAAAAAACCAATAAAGCCATTAATTATCTGCTCAGCATTACCCCCACCCAACCGGTTACGGTTGTTCCGGCCAAACCGTTAGAATTCCAAAACTATACCAACAAAACATGCGGCATATCATTCTTATACCCTAATTCTTTGACCGTACAAGAATCATCAAATTCTGCCGTTTTTTCCGCTAGTAATAACGAGGAGCAAATAAAACTCAGCTGTGATGAAAAAACCCAAATAAAAACAATTATTGCTGATGAAGATATTGCCACAGCAACCGCAGTTTTCAAAAACATGAAAATTACGGTAAAAAATACCAATAATAGCGGAGTCTATATATTCAAAATCGTCAATCCAAAAAACTTGAAAAATATATATGTTGCCGTGAAAAAATCCCTTTATCCCCTTTTTGAAAAAAGCCTGGAGTTTATAATCCTATGAACAAATACAGTATCGCATATTTTGGCACCCCTGGTTTTTCCGCCATGTTTTTGGAAAAATTGCTTGCAGATAAAGAAATCCCTGTCAAGGTAGAGTTTGTAGTCACCAGGCATGACAAAGCAGTCGGCCGCAAGCAGATAATTACCCCTTCTCCTGTAAAACAAATCGCTTTAAAAAATAATATATCTGTAATTGATGATTTGAAAAAGTTACAGGTTATTAGTTATAAGTTACAAGAGCTGGATTTTGCTTTTTTATTCGCTTATGGCGGATTTATACCCGATAATTTACTCCATCAACCCCGATACGGATTTTTGAATACCCATCCGTCACTACTACCCAAATACCGCGGAGCCTCTCCAATGGCTTATCCCTTGATCCTAGGTGATACGGAAACCGGTGTCACTTTTATCCAACTTGACGAAAAACTGGATCAAGGACCAATTATCAGCCAGGAAAAAGTTGGGATTGCGCCAACTGATTTAAGAAGCGATTTAGAAAACAAATTAACTGAGTTATCTTTTCAATTGTTCAAAAAACAGGTCGAACAAATTGCCGATTCACAAAAAGCCACTCTGAAATTTATAAATCAAGATAATAAAGCAGCCACGTACACCCAAAAATTTACCAAAGAAGATGGCTTTATCAGTTTTTCCATCATCGAAAAAGCCCTAAATAATAGTTCATTGAATTTCGCAGAACTTCCAAAACCTATTCTCAGATATATTGAAAAATATCATTTAACTGAAGAATGGAAAGCAAAACTTACTGATTCCGGCAAAATAATTTATGATTATTTTCGGGGTTTGTATCCTTGGCCGGGCATCTGGACCCGTGTCACACCTGCGAGGTGTGCAGCGGTTCAACAAAAAAGATTGAAGATAACAAATTGTTCGCTTACCAACAATAAATTAATTATAAAAAAAGTCCAACTTGAAGGAAAAAAAGAAGTTGATTTTATTACATTCAACAAAGCATATAAAATATTGTAGATCGACAGCTTACACCTTCAAAAAATTCCCTATGACATAACCAACCAAGGCAGAGATAATTCCAATTAACATCATTTCTATTCCGTTTTTAATAAAACTTCTGCCTATCGTGACTTTTGCTTTATAATAACCGACACTAAACAACACAATTGCAGATGCAATAATCGAAATAAATATCGCAGACTGTATATAAAAAAAGAAAAAAGGTATTAAAGGAATTATTGAACCGATCAACGAAGATATTCCTACAATAAAGGCGGATGGAAAAGCCTGTTTCCGATCAGTTTCTTCCAGCTTCAGTTCTTGTTCCATCATCACTTTCAACCAAATTTGTTTATCTGAAGTTATTTTATTAACAATTTCGTTTAATGTCTTACCTTTGAATCCGTAATTTTCATATAAAGCTCTTATCTCTTCCCTCTCTCCGTCAGGAACATTCTGTATTTCCCATGCCTCCCTCTCCAATTCAGACTGGTAATAATCAGCCTCAGCCAATTTTGAAGTATAAGCCACTGCGGCCATGGAGATACTTTCGGCAAATGTTGCAGCCAAACCGGCCACAATAACAATTTGACTTGAAGAAGTAGCTGCCGCCACACCCAAAATAACTCCTAAAACATTGACCAGTCCATCCTGGCCTCCCAATATGATTTCGGGAAGATTAAAGCTTGTTATATGTTTTTCTTTATGCAGTGATTGATGAATTACGGATTTCGAATGAGCTTTATTAGTATCCCTGATATTTTTCCCCAAATAACCTTTTCTCGCCTGATCGATTCTGGACATAACAATCTACTTAGTATCATTGAATTACTTATAATATCCTTTTACTTGGAATAACAAATATAAGGATACCAATGTCCCTATCAATCCTCCTATTTGCATAGTAACAATATTTTGCAATCCTCCTAGGAGAGTAGCATAATATAGCAATTTCCATGCTTTTTCCTGTCTTTTGAATAAACCTGGGATTGCTAATGCTTCCAAAATAATAAGAACTACGGAAAAAGCTAAAGTAATAATATAGTTGACACCGAACTGCACGCCGCCAATGAAACTGAAAGGCATTACTATTGCACCTAATCCAAAAACAGCCAATATGGCCGGCAAAGCGATTATCATTAAAATCAGGGAAAACCATGGAGCCAGTTTTACGATCAATTCCCTCCATTCATCAGGAATTGCCGGAACCTTATTCACTAAATATTCCTCCAATGTATTCTCGAGCTGACCTAGTGCTGATTTAAAATCAGTGCCTTTTGTAGCCATAAAATAATAAGTTGAACTTTTAACTAATAACATCATAGAAGTAAATCAATATGTTGTCAATGAGATCAGGCTTCAGCGTTTTAATTCAAGGAAAGTATAAGTCAGATCCCCTTTTTTGTGTTTTTCCTCAGATACCGTAGTAGGGAACATGCTGTAGTCGGGGAAATAAGTATCGGCTTCGGGATATGCTCTGTCGATGATGGTCAAATATAATTTATCAGCATAGGGTAATGCTTGTTCATAGATTTGTCCCCCGCCGATTATATAGACTTCATCGGAATTAAGATTTAAAAATTTAGATTTAAGGATTTTTTTTACTGTATTAATTGCATCTTCCAATGAAGGACATATAATAAAATTTCTATTAATTTCAATAAATTTCTTAGTTTCTATTAATTTCTTCTCAAGAAACTTATCGAAACTTGTAGAAACTGATAGAGATTGGTTGCGTACCTTCTTCATAAAGCTTTCAATATCACGAGTAGTTACAATGTTTAATCTATCTTGCAAAGGCTTTCCAATTGACTCAAATGTCTTTCTTCCCATAATTACCGCATGGTTTTTCGTTAATTGTCTAAATCTATGTAGGTCTTCCGGAATATCCCAAAGCAGCTTATTTCCTTTTCCCAATTCCCTGTTTTTTCCAATTGCAGCGATAATGGAAATAGTCATTGCTCCATTTTACCAAATGTACCCTCAATAATCATTATTAAGAATCTGTTTAAAGTTCTGGCATTAGCAGTAGGAACTTCCTGATAATCAGGTATGTCTATATTAGTTCTTTCACCGGAAAACCGCTGCCTTTCAGCCTGATACTCATCCATTGTTAATTCCCTCTCCCAAAATTGAGGAAAATATTGTCCTGATTCATCCCTTCTCAAACTTAACAGTTCTTCAAAAGCAACCTCTTCTACATGTTGTCTTCTTCCCAATGGTCTGGATAATTGATCGACAAAATGAGTTTTTGTGAAGTTGATTGTATTATAATTATATGGTTCTATCAACATATGGTTAGTATCCCTGGATCCTCTGGATTGGTCGCTACCCAGACGGAGCAACCTATTGAGGACGCGGGATACTATGCTTTCCGGAATCAGTTCCAACTCAAGCAACCGGTCAACAGGCATACTCAATGAAACAGTATGTTCGCTCAAGTCAGCGGGATAGAAAGTCTGAGCTACCTTCCAAATAATATCAAATGCCCTGCCTGTTTCCATTTCCTGTTCTATTAACGGTCTTTTGGGATCAAGAAGCAAATTTCCTAACCTGGCATTGCCAATCCCGGTAATATCCCTGAATCTCTCATATCTATCGGCAGCCTTTGACTCTGATGTTTCTAACTGATGCATATTTATTGAATTGCTATTTTTAAGTAGATTTACTATTACTCATAGTATCATAGTTAAGAATATTATTCAAGCAGTGACGTTATTTTTTATCATCAAAATATCCACCGGAGACGCTCAAAGAAGCTTTGATAGGAGGATGAGGCTCATATCCTTCCAATAAAACATATTCGGGTTTGAAATTATCTAGGGTTGAAAAATCCTTGGCAAATATTACTTCAGGGAATACTTTTGGTTTTCTATTCAGCTGCTCTTTTACCTGGTCAATATGTATCTCGTATATATGGACATCGCCAAAAGTATGGACAAATTCTCCAGGCTGATAACCCGTAATCTTAGCAATAATCATTGTAAGCAAGGCATAGCTGGCAATATTAAAAGGTACGCCAAGAAACACATCGGCGCTTCTTTGATAAAGCTGCAGAGACAGTTTGCCGTCATTGACATTCATTTGGAACATATTATGGCAAATAGGAAAATGGGAAGTCTCCTCATATCTGGCCATTGTATATAAATATTCGGGATTCCAGGAATTGACAATTGCATTATGGCAATTAGGATCATTAACTATTTCATTTATAGCCCATTTCAACTGGTCTATTGTTCTTTTTGATTTGGTAGGCCAACGTCTCCACAATTCTCCATATATCCTCGGCAGATTTCCCCATTGCTTGGCAAAAGCGGAATCCGTTCTTATCTTTTCAATAAACTGTTCCTTAGTAATTTTGAACTTTGAATTTTGAACTTTGAATTTTCTGTAGGGGTAATCGTCCCAAATATGGACGTTATTATCAACTAAATACTTGATATTCGACTGGCCTGACATAAACCAGTAAAGTTCATGCAGAACACCTTTCCAGTAGACTTTTTTTGTCGTCAGCATGGGAAATCGTTGCGAAAGATCAAAACGCATTTGCCGGCCAAAGACACTATAAGATGCATCACCTGTTCCCAAAAAAAGATGTGCAAGTAATTAGATCAACCTTTTTATCGCTATAATATCGTAATGTTTCTTCAGTTCGTCCAATGTCCAAAAAGCACTTCCCTTACTTAGAAGCGATGAATGCCAGATATAATCCATATTATCATTTAAGTTAATCCCTGTCGGTAGGAATTTGATAATACTCCTGCCTGGTTTTCCGATATAAATTGCCGTATGCAAACCGACAATCCAACTATTGACATCAGAGATATCTTTGGATCGTATCTTTTTTTCCGCAAAGATCACGTCTCCCCTGTTCGGTCTTGCTACAAAATTACCGACTTCGCAATACACTCTTGGTGCCAACATATCTTTACGTTGGAAATACCTGTGATGACAGCAATAAAAATAATGCTGTATGGCTAACCGGCAATTACCCATTTTCAAGGGTTTATTAAGATCTTTCAGTTTTAAAGGACCTGAATTATAGTCATACGGAAAAATTTGAAGTTTTGTATCTGTCATAAAGTTGAAGCGGTAGTGTTTTAAACCTGTTTCTCTCTTTTTTTCGTCGTCACTCTTCCCCCTTGCCATTGCCCCTTGTATTGCGTTCCTCCTCCGTCTACCCATTCAAATTGGGCATGCACTATCCGGCAACCCATTTCCAGAGTGACAGGAATCGGTCCTTCATTTTTTATGGCAAAAGTCAATTTTCCGCAATATCCGGGCGCAACATTACCGGTTCTCAAAAACAAACCGCTTCGGAAAGTGGTTGTCCGGGGCTTGAAGTTAATTGTAATGTTTAATGGTGTATTAACTGATTCAATTGTTGTGGCTAAATAAAATTCACCGGGCTTAATGGTAATCGTTTGACTTTTTGATTTTTGATATTTGATCTTTGATTTTATTTCCGGCGTTTCCCGGTGAGTCACCCCAAGAAAAGCCGATCCGGAGATTTTGTATATCTCACCTACACGCAAATCAAACCCGGCTCCTTCAGGATTGGTAAGCTCCCTATCAGCCAATCCTTCAACCAATCTTTTGCTTTTTACCAACTGCAGTAATTTTTTTGGACCGATTATCATAGTTAAATATATTTTAGACGTTTCTCATTGTAATTTAATTATTTGGCCTTTTCAACAAATTCCGCTAAACCCAGAATATTATTAAAAATTTGGGCACCGCAGTTATCGCCGTCAATTAATTCAGGATGGAACTGCAGACCGAATAATGGCTTTTTCTTATGGCGGAAAACTTCTATCCCTCTCTCCGACATTGCAAGAATCTCAAAATCATCCGGTAGATAAGGAATTGCCCATTTATGATTTTCATAAACAGTATATTCGGAAATACCTGCAAAAATAGAGTGCTGTTTTACCGGGTAAATTTTTACTAACCCCTTAGTTCTATGTTTAGAGTAGTTGAGTTTAACGCCATATGTATATGCAATTAATTCTGCACCTAGACAAATTCCTATCAATGGAATTTCGGTATTCTTGATTAAATCCATCTGACTCTGAAAAACCCCTTCATTTCCCACTATAGGAATTCCTCCTCCGCCGCTTAATATCACGGATCCATTTGCAGGATGAACGATCAATGAATTCTTTCCTGGGGCTTTGTGAATTTCACGTCCGGCTAATAAATGGTGCAATTTTGATATGTATATTGATCCATTATCAATTATTTCAATTTTCACTTTTTTCTGTAATCTATTTTATCATAATCAATATTTGCAGCCTCTTTATTGTCATAACTCAAATCTTGAAGGTGAAAAAGGTTTTGTATAGAAATTATCTGGATAAAACTAACGTAGGTGTTGCAGCCGGTAAAGCTGGAGTCAGTGATGGATTACTCGGTGTTGATGTTGCTGGTTGAGGATATAATAAAATTGGATTTGCATAACCCGAAAGCCGGAAAAGTACTCCTAAGGCTGTTAATATTGCTACCGATGCTAAAATCCTTATAACCGCCGCTCTATCTGTAATTTTTATCGGATTGCGTCTTTTCTCTCCATTCCATATTTTTTCCATATTTAGAGAATATAGTATATATTAAATAAGCAATTATGCAAGTATTTGATTGTTTTGATAATCCAATTATCAATTAGACTGCCACCTCATCCTGGCTGGTTTTGGCTGGTTGAATATAGTGATATACTAAAAAAACTCAAGTTTATAACTTATTTTTTCAGTATAATCCCATCTAATCCGCTTTTTCGCCCTAAGGGGCTGCAAACCGGAGTAAGATGGGATAGTTGTGAAATCCTAGTTTCCTTAAAACTGATGCTATTTTTTCCGTATCCACTGACTGATGAAGCAAATCGTTTCCTTCCAGGACAAAAGAGCTGATATATATTTTATTGGCATTAGGAATAATCAGTTTTAACATACCGGCCATTGTGACGATCTGGTTTTTGCCTTCGGAAAAACTCAGGAGAAAATCAAATTGCCGGCCGGGATAAATCCTTAGTAATGAACTTATAAAAGCCTTTATTTTCTGAGGATTATGGCTGCCATCCAAAACAATCTCTTTATTGGCTATCTTGCGGACTTCAAACCTACCTTTAAAATTAGCATTACCGAACGCTAAGTATATTTTCTGTTTATTTATTTTGAAATTATATTGTTGGCTTAATTCATATAGTGCAGCAAGCGCAATGGAGGCATTTTCCGCCTGATAATTGCCAATCAGGGACAGGATTAAATTTTTGCATTCCAAATCTTTATATTTAATATCAAATTCTATTCCTTTTTTTGAAATGTTAATATTTTTATAATTAATGTTTTTTTGGAGAACGTTTAATACTGCATGTTGCTTTTTACTTATACTATGGAATACATTCATCACCGTTGGTTTTTGTTGAACGGTAATTGCCGTATTTCCTTTCCTGATTATCCCGGCTTTTTGGGATGCAATATCCGATAATGTACGACCTAATACGCTCATATGGTCCAATCCTATTTTCGTCAAGAGCGCTAATTTCCCCGGGTTTTGCACCACATTCGTAGCATCAAACAATCCGCCCAATCCTGTTTCCATAACCGCATAATCAACTTTTTCTTTATAAAAAATATAAAAAGCCAGACAAACATTTATTTCAAAAAAGGTTAATTTTCCCCACTGCGTAACCTTGCATTTTTCAATCAATGGTATAATTTCCGCCGTATATAGCGTGAATTTTTCTTTGGAAATTAATACGCTATTAATCTGAAACCTTTCTCTTATATCCAACAAGTGTGGGGAAACTTGCAATCCGGTTTTGAAACCCTGTTGCGCCAAAAGAAGGCTGGTTAAATACGCGGTTGAGCCTTTGCCCGAAGTGCCGGCAATATGGATGACTTTAATTTTTTCCTGGGGATTATCTAGTAATTGGAGTAAGTTTTTAGTCCGCCGGATTCCCGCTTCTCCGGTAAAGGCCTTACGTTTTTCTGGGATAAAGGAATAGAGGTAATCAAGAGTTTGCTGATAGAAATTATTCGATTGTTCCATTATTCTATTATACATTCCCCTGTTCAACAACCTTGAAACTCCCGTCTGTATTAAAATTAACTCGATATAAAGGTAGTCCTTTCGCTAATCTTTTAATAGTTTCCAAAAAGTGCTGCTCAGCAATATCTGATATTGCCTCATAAAGATATTCCATATCACAACCGGGAAATAGTGTTACTGCTTTGTTCTCGATTAGTTTTCGGGCAATAATTTTATGCCGTTCATTGATCAAAGTCTGATGTAATACAAAAAATTCCACTCTTTTTTTTCCTTCTTCAGTTTCCAGATACGCAGCCGGATAAATGCTATGGTTACCTTTTATCTGAATCACTGCGCCGGCCAGATGCTTACCGGTTACCACCTTATCTTCCGCTTCCATCAATAAAGAATTTTTCACCTTGATCTTAATGAATTCCGCTTGTTCTTTGGTAAGAGAATATGACTGTGGTTCATGTTGAAGTTCCCTAACATGACCGCACCCGGCAATAGGATCATTCTCATTTTTTTTATCAGTATGAAAATGAAGATTGGAAACTCCACCAACAACCTCGGACAAGACCCAATAAGCTTTTTCCTCAATTATTTCGAACCCGTATGAATTGGCTGTTGCGTATAATATCGCCAATTGTCCGGCATCTGCTCCGGGAATCGCCAATGGAGACAGATCCAGTTCGTCCTGATACCTGTCATCTATGCAGCGGCTAAGTAACCGTGACTTGTCATTATAACGGTATTTATTTTCGAATACGACTTCTTCTATTTGTGATTTGGTAAGGACGATAGTTTGCACAATTTCATATTATACCGTAAAAAAATCAAGATGAAATTTTAAAAATAGAAAAACCTTTAATTGTTTTTTTAACAATAACAGTTATTTTTTTTGTAACCAAATCTTTTGCTTTCCATTTGTTTTTTAACAATCGTTTACCAAACATTATCCAGGGTTTGCTGGGAACAAAAGCCGGCATATCACAAATCTCGATTATTAATTTTTTTAAATAAGACCTTTCTTTTTGGGATATGTTTTTTTGTATGCTTAATCCTGATAAATGTATATAGTCGGCAACTGTTGTATTGACCAAATCACAAGCTTTGTCAACAATTTGTCCGGTCGTGTATTTCTTATGTTTTTTTGCAATAATTTCCACTATTTCTTCTAGCAGCTTCCACTGTTTATCTTTATTCCTTAAGAATACAAAACCGTTTTTCGTTTTTTTGGCAAACCTGAACCAACGAATAGTTTTTTTCAGGATAGCTGCCTTTTTTTTTAAAAAATATGCAATTTCCTTCAATAAAACTATCTCTTCCCTATCCTGCTTGACCTCATATGTTTGATAAATCATAGAACGGTAATCATAATTTATAGTAAGACGATTATAACCACACAAAAGGAGTACTGCTTGATACGAATCTGACAGATTTCTGACAGATGTTATTTTTTTAATATTTTATGCTATAATTAGGCCTATAATTATTTAATTATGAGAAGCGACATCGGAAAGATAGCTATTACTTTAAGTTCATTTGAAAGTAAAGCAAAAAGCTGGTTAAATATTGCTAAATATAGCGAATCTGGTCTTATAATAAATTTTGAGGACGATCATCATTTTCTTGTACCCCAGCTTTTAGATAATATCCAAATTGTAAAAAAAATATTAGGTAATGATTATGAATCCTATATTCTCTCCTATTTTGAATTAACTCCCAATAGCACATTTGATGATTTGAAAAATTCTGTACTTAAGGAAATAATTCATAGGAAAATCAAAATTCCGTCATTTAGAAAACTAGAGGATATAATGAATTGGCTCGATAAAAAGAACTATAAAGTCGTCTTATTTATTCTAAGAATAGATTTATTTTTCAATAATAATTCGTTATACAAAATTCAAGATTTCTTTAGAATCTACAAAATATCTTTTATAGGTTTCTCGCATATCAATCTTGCAAGCCGTCAGTTTAAGCAGTTTAAATCAATATGTTCTGCTTTGTTCCAAAATATTATCTATGAAAAACTTTATGACTATAAAGATATCGAAGCTTTTTTTAATTATTTAGAGGAATTATTTCGTATAAAATTACCGGTTTTATTAAAGAAAGAAATTTTTAAAACCTGTGGAGGAAACTTATGGCTTGTTAAACAAGCTGTAAGATATTTTAGAAACAATCCTAACTCAGGTATTCATGAAGTGCTTTCGCATAATGAATTATTGGAAAAAGCTGCCCTTGTTTGGGAAAGACTGCTGCCGGATGAAAAAAGAACCGCAATCAAAATATTAAATGAAGAGCCTTTAACCGATGATGAAAAAGTTAACTTTGAGTATTTGATTAAAATCGGATTTTTTATTGAAAAGGACAGAGAATATACTCTAGCTATTCCCCTTCTGTCAAAAGTGGTGGATATAAAACCTAAAACGCATTTTGTCAATTTAAGAAATGATGGGATCTACCTGGGCAACAGGATTATTAGTGACGAACTAACTCAACAGGAAGAAAAAATACTGAAGTATTTCATTGAAAACAAAAACAAGGTAATTTCCAGGTATCACCTTGGCGACCGCATTTGGAAAAACAATGAAGACGCCTATTCGGATTGGGCTTTGGACAGGTTGATTTTTAGGCTACGTGAAAAATTGTATTCACTTGGTTTATCTAAAAACATCATCAAAACAAAGAAAGGAGTTGGATATGTCTTTAAGGGCTGAACATACTACTATCTCCCAGGATACCAGACCGGCGTTCGCCATTGAAAGCCTGGATGATATACCTGGTGACGGTTTTATATTTCCACTGTCTGTAGCCATAGGACAAAACGGCAGCATGCGTTTACCGCCTTATCCCCAAGACATCTACCGAATTACCCAGGCATTATTTGATTGTTTGCCGCGAAGGGACGGAATCACTATTAATAACCGCGGATCGACTCTGCCATACACTTTGCTCATGCCCCAGGCTGAAAGACGAGGTCCGATTAATTACGCGGTGTTCAATAATATGAGAGACGATCTTGAAGATGTACGCGGTTCAAGAATCTGGAACGTCTTAACAAACATCCCTTTTGGCAGCGATACCGACTTATTCATTGAAGGAACGGATCGGAAAAACTTTGAAGCATATAAAAAAGAGACAGTGGCCAAAGTAAATGAAAAGGTTACCGAACAGCGGGGTAAAAAAAAATTCTTCAACAGAAATCCACACAATACGAATACAACCGAATCCGTGTTGGCTAAAATCGGATATTGGCTTGACAGCATAAATGGCTTACGCCATGAAAATCCGTTTAACACCAATAGACAAGCTGTTGTTGTAGATATAAAACAGGCTGAAATATACGGAATTCCTTTTATGGATTTGATAATAAAACATACTCCTGTAACGCTTGAGATAATAAAAGACATTTTGCGAGGGAAGTTTGATTTTACCGACGATAATATATTTCAACGCATAGGGAACGTATATTTCGCTATCGGAGATTGGACAACAGAAGATCCGAAAAATTCACCGCTTGAGGATAGACGCGATCGTAAGTATTCCCTTCCCTGGGATGCATGCACTTTCGGAACAGTCATGAAATGGGAGGATATTGATCAGGAATTAAAGGAAAGAATCATACAAAGAACTCAAAAAGCTAATCAACGCGCTGAATCAGAAGTACATAAAGGCAAAAAAAGAACTGTATTTGTAGAAGGAGTGGCTGCGCCTCGTAATTATGGTCAACAAATAGAGGATGAATTCTATTTCCAATTCCCGAAGGAATCGCTGGAAACATTATGTAGACCCCTGACCGTAGAAGAAGGCATTTTCGATCTCTCGGCAACCAGACAATTCATGCTGGCTTTACGCGCAGCCCAAAAAGGAGCAATGTACGAGGAATTGATGAATTTAACACCGGAAGGCAAAGAAGCTCTTCAATCTAATAGACGCGCAAAAGCAATTAATCCAGAAGCTTTGGAAATATTCAATAAAATCTCCGTAGAACAATTTAGGTCAGAAATCGCGACCATGACTGCCGATGAAAAACGTCAATTAAATGAATATGCGATGAAATACATGCTGACAGGGATTTTTTATCCGCAGAGATTCCTGGGTTATGCTCTTGAGACTGGTGTCCTGCGCTTCTTCCAAAATTTGAGTTATATAAACGCTGATAATATTGACAACATCATCAACAGACTTACGCCATGGGATGATTACGTTCGATCAATGCACAAAGCAGTATATTTTGACGATGCCAGCAGGATGGAAAAAGACTGGACCGCCATGTATTTGGAGGAATGCCAAAGGCGTTCCGGTTTTGAAAACCCTTACTTGTCTGTAGTCAAAGCAATATTTGAAGAAGGCTTGATACCGGCGCATGTGGATACAACAACCAATTATTTGCCTATTTTAGACCAGTTGCTGGAGCTCGATCCTGAAGCAATCGAACAACAAATCGGAAAAATGCAAGCCGTTTATGGTGATGCCGGACCTAAAGAAAGACAATTCAAGTATTCTACTTTAATAGAAAGTGTGCCTTTGATCGCAAGAGGCGGATTCAATCCTGACAGGCTGAAATTATATGAAAAGGAAATTGAACTGGAAAAAAAAGCTATCCCTGTTTTCGGAGCATTAGGCTTACTGGGCCTTGCCTTAACTGTAAATAATCTTATTACTCCTGGAGCAGACGGATGGGAAACATTTCTATACTTAAATATCAATCAGGCCAGTATGGTTTTGTACCTTTGGCTTCAGGTTGTTTCAGGAAAAAGAAAATTTCAGATTAATCAATATAAAAGTCGCAATAAATCCGAAGAACTAAAAGCTTGAGAAACTTAAATAATATTGAAAATTGAAATAATTGATCATATAATACTCTTCTATGTCTATTCACATATCAGATGCTTTAATTGTTGCCTGCATTGATTTCCGCTTTCAAAAATATATCAGGAAATGGCTGGATAAGAATTTCGAAAACAAAACCTATGATTATGTGGGTTTTGCCGGAGCTTCAAAAGACTTAAAAACCATAATGATGCAATTGGATATATCCGTCCGTTTACACCATATTAAAGAAGTTGTCTTAATTCATCATGAAGACTGTGGCGCTTATGGAAAAGAAAGCATTCGCGAAAGGCATGCTAAAGATCTTTTGAAAGCAAAAACTGTCATTAATGCTATTTACCCTGATCTTCAAATTGAATTATTTTACCTCCATTTGGATGGGAAGTTTGAGGAAATAAAATAATTTCTCTTCATTGCTCTACAGC
>Ga0075671_17_pt1 | contig 29047 bp, 28 predicted proteins | sample RifGroA2_FD_68415 | JGI IMG/M metagenome (GOLD analysis project Ga0075671, IMG submission 68415) | Microgenomates (Roizmanbacteria) bacterium GW2011_GWA2_36_23
TGGAATAAGGCGGTTGAAGACGGCTGGGTGCCCGGAAAAACCCTGTTTGAAATAGAAGATGCGGCAAAAAGAGCAACAATAGTGGAATATTTATTATCCGATGCCGGCCAGATCGCCGGTTGGCCGATGATAAAAAAGAATCTCACCAAAGGTAAGGCTTTGTATTTTTCCCATGGTTTTGCAATAACTTATTTTAAACATACAAAAATAATCCCTCCGAAAGATATTGATGTAATATTAATTGCTCCAAAAGGCGCCGGCCGAACCGTTAGAAAATTATATTTGGATGGCAGAGGAATAAATGCATCATATGCAATTTATCAGGATGCAACAGGCCGCGCTAAAGAAAGATGTATTGCTTTAGGGATTGGAATTGGCGCCGGATACTTGTTTGAAACCACTTTTAAAAAAGAGGTTTTTTCCGATCTGGTAGGAGAACGAGGAGTTTTGTTGGGAGCTATTGCCGGATTGATGGAAGCCCAGTATGAACTTCTCCGGAAAATGGGCCACACGCCATCAGAAGCTTTTAATGAAACAGTTGAAGAAGCCACTCAAAGCCTTTACCCCATGATCGGTGAAAAAGGAGCTGATTGGATGATAGCCAATTGTTCCAGCACTGCTCAACGGGGAGCTTTGGATTGGAAAGATAAATTTAAAAAGGCAGTGGCGCCCGTCTTTAAAGAACTTTACCGCAAAGTTTCTTCCGGTGAAGAAGCAAGTAGAGTCATTACGGCAAATAGCCGGCCGGATTACAGAAAAAAATTGGATTCCGAACTGAAAAAAATGCATGATGAGGAAATTTGGAGCGCCGGGCAAAAAGTCAGGGATTTAAGGCCGGAAAATTGGAAGAAAAAAATATGAACAAATGTTTTATTAAATTTGATAACGTTTCAGTCAGGTTGGGAAATAAAATAGTCCTTTCTGATATCAATTGGGAAATAAAAGAGAATGAGAATTGGGCAATAATCGGACATAATGGCGCAGGCAAATCAACACTGGCGAAAACCATAATGGGTAAAACACAAGTTGTAAAAGGCTCTATTCGCCCGCTTTATAGTCAAAACAAAATCGGCTATGTTTCCTTTGATTTACATTCCTGGCTTATGGAAGAAGAAAATAAATTAGAAGATCTGCGAAGTTTCAGTGGAAAAATTAATAAAACAACACGCGTTAAGGATATTATATTAAGATCAAATAAATTGTCGTCTAAAAGTTTACGGCATTTTTTGTCAGTCATAAACATTTTACAAATTAATTACCTGCTTTCAAAAAATATCAACCAATTGTCTAACGGGGAAATAAGAAAAGTCATCATTGCCCGCGCCATGGTAAAAAAACCAAGGCTTCTTATTTTGGATGAACCTTTTCCGGACATAAGCCATGCTCTAGTATTGATAAACGGTAACATTTTCATAAAAAGAGAAAAAGCGGAAGCTCTGCATAATTTACCTATATATGCTTTGTTTAAACAACACAATCTAATAAAAAACGATCTTTCCCGTAATGCCAACCGTCAATCTCAGATTGCTCCGGACGTTTTGATAGAAATGAATAACGTCACTGTCAGATATGGCCAAAAAATTGTCCTAAAAAACATAAACTGGCAAATGCAAAAGGGAGAAAACTGGGCTATAGTCGGACCTAACGGCAGCGGCAAAAGTACAATACTGAAACTGATAACCGGAGATGTTCTACAGGCATACGCCAATAATATCTCTATTCTCGGTTTTAAAAAAGGAGATGGAAAATCAATTTGGGAAATAAAAAAATATATCGGCGAAGTCTCTCCTGATCTCCAACTTCGTTATCAAAAAGATGTCTCTGTGTTTGAAGTTATTATTTCCGGTTTTTTTGATTCCGTAGGAATCATACAAACGCCAACTCCGCAACAAATCAAACAGGCTAATAAATGGATAAGCATCTTTCATCTAAATAGATATATTCATAAAAAAATAGCCGACCTTTCTTCCGGACAACAAAGAATGATCTTCTTCGCCAGGGCAATGGTAAAAAATCCTTTGCTTTTGATTCTTGACGAACCTTGCCAAGGATTGGATCTAACCAATAGAAAACAAATTTTGGATGTGATTGAGAATTTAAGCAAATATACCAATCTTCTGTTAGTCACCCATCATAAGGATGAAATACCCAAATGCATTAATAAAATTATGTATTTAAATAATTCTTATGCAAAATTTAATTAAAGGAATTGTTACCAGCATATTCTCAGACGATATAAACACTGACGATATCATTCCTGCCTGGACTTTACAGGAATCAACCGACCGGTCTTTTTTCAAACAACATGCTTTCAGCAATTATGATTCGGGATTTGTCAAGCGATGCTCCAAACAAGAAAATAATATTGTGGTGGCCGGTAAAAATTTCGGTTGCGGTTCTTCACGCGAACAGGCAGTGTATGCTTTGAGCGAAAACAACGTGGTTGCTGTAATTAGCACATCATATCCTGATATCTTTTATAGGAATAGTTTGAATAATGGATTGGTTCTGATATTGGTTGATGATATAACATCATTGAAATTAAACGAAAACATCACCATAGATTTGGAAAAAAACGTGATCATCAGCAATGGTAAAAAATATCCGATTAAGAATCCTCAATCAGATTTAAAAACTTTCGCTTTGGGAGGAAAAATAGGTAAAGTTCGACAACATCTCGCCCTCCTATTAGACCAAATTACACCTCGTAGGTGTGAAAGGTATTGGTATGACAAGCTATATATCAATAGAAAATCCCAGACTATGGTGGAAAAAATAGTCTCCGACCATTTGGGGAAAGCTCTTTATAAAGGAGAAACTGTTGATTTGCCCATAGATGTCTTATTTTTCAATGAGGTTATAGGTCCTCCGGCCATAAAAGATTTCAAGTCACATTTTTCCGATGTGAAGGTATTTGATCCGAAACGGGTATTTTTTATTCCCGATCACACCGTACCTTCGTCATCTGTTGCGGTCTCGGAAGGAATAGACTCAATGGAGCAGTTTTCCAAAGAGCAGGGAGTAAAGTGCTATAAAGAAGGCGACGGAATTGAGCATGTGGTGTTGATGGAAGACGGATATATCGTGCCGGGTCAAGCTGTATTGGGAACCGATTCGCATACCGACACCAACGGAGCCTTAAACACGCTGGCATTTGGTATCGGTACTACCGACGGCACTTATGCTTTAGCCACAGGTTATCTTTATGACTTTATAATTCCAGAAACAATCAGAATTAATGTGAAAGGATCATTTAATAAAGGCGTATACGGAAAAGATCTGATTTTGTATTTGATCGGAAAATTAGGGGTTGATGGTGCGTCAAAAAACATAGTTGAATTCGGAGGACCGGGTTTGAAAAATATTTCCTTGGAACAAAGAATTACCATTGCCAATATGGGAGTGGAAATGGGCGCCAGAACAGCAATTTTTGAACCGGATGAAATACTCAAAACATATCTGGTCGACAGATCCCAATTCCAATATAAGTTTTATTTGCCCGACAAAAACGCCGCTTATGTGAAAACCATTGACGTAAATCTATCGCAACTTGAGCCTTGCGTAGCCTTTCCCCATAAACCCGGAAATGTAACTTATATCTCGCAAATTGATAAATACATGAAAAAAAGTCAAAGAAGTAAAAATATTGATTTTGCGCCTGTCAAATCTTTACAAATAACCGATGCTTTTTTGGGTGCCTGTACTAACGGAAGATACGAAGATTTTATTGAGGCTGCCAAAATATTAAAAAACAGAAAAATCCATCCCAAAGTAAATTTCGTAGCTATTCCCGCCTCCAGAAAAGTTTACAACAGGCTTATGAAAGAAGGAATTTTGCAGATTTTCGCCGAATCAGGAGCTAATATTGAATCGTCCAACTGCGGTCCATGTTTTGGAAAACATATGGGTATAGTAGGACGCGGAGCCCAGACGATATCATCATCAAACAGAAATTATATTGGCAGGATGGGTTCAAAGGATGCAAAAATATTTTTAGCATCGCCTGTGACGGTGGCGGCAGCAGCAATAACAGGAAAGATTGTCGACCCAAGACAATATTTATAATTATTCTTAATTTACTTATTAGGAGTTTAGAGAGTTTATATTAATAACTCGCCAACTCACAAAACTCGCTAAATTGAAAATAAAAAATTCATGATAAAAAAAATAGCAGTTCTACCCGGCGACGGCGTTGGCCCCGAAGTAACGGCGCAAGCGGTTAAGGTCTTAAAAAAAATTGGGGAAAAATTCGATCATGGCTTTGATTTTGAAGAGGGATTGATCGGAGCCTGCGCAATTGATAAAACCGGCAATCCTTATCCTCAGGAAACTCATAAACTGTGCCTTAAGTCAGACGCCATATTGTTTGGAGCCATCGGCGACCCGAAATATGATAACGACCCAAAAGCTAAAATGCGTCCGGAACAAGGGCTTTTAAAAATGAGGAAGTCTTTAGGTTTGTTTGCCAACTTACGCCCTATTATGACTTTTCCTTCCACTTATGCCAAATCACCTCTAAAACCAAATATTATTCAGGGTGTGGATTTTATTGTTGTTCGGGAATTGACAGGTACGCAGAAAAAAAGTTACCTTGGTGGACAAAGCCAATGTATTGGAAACATCCAGATTGTGGCGGGAAACTATAAAACAACTAACAACTAACTATGAACAAATAACGGTTGATTATATGTTTGTTGACAATGCTGCTATGCAAATTATTAAAAGGCCGTCTGACTTCGACGTGATATTAACGGAAAACATGTTTGGCGATATTCTCACAGATGAAGCATCGGTTATCACAGGTTCAATCGGCATGTTGCCTTCCGCTTCAATTGGAAAAAAAACAGCCCTTTACGAACCAATACACGGATCTTTTCCCAAAGCAGCAGGACTTAATATTGCCAATCCAATCGGAGCTATCTTATCTGCTGCAATGATGCTGGAGATCAGCTTTCAAATGCCTCAAGAAGCTTATGCTATCAGAAATGCTATAAATAAAGTGTTGCAAAAAGGTTTGGGAACAAAAGATATTGTCGAAAATAATCCTTTAACAACTAATGAACTTGGAGACGAAATAAACCGTGTTGTTTTTTTATAGATTATTGATATAATTTAATCCTAAACATGATAAACAAAGCGATTAACTATTTTTTCTTTTTCTTTAACCCCACTAAACGCGGGGCAATTATTTAAAAGTTAATTGCTTATTTAATACCCCGCCAAAAGCGGGGTTTTTTAGTTATATGGGTTTAGAAAACGGTATTAATATAAAGTCAGCACGATCTATTCATAGCAAAGTAATAGCGCCAATGGTAGGAAATTCTTTTCCAGGCTATCCTTTTGCATCTGCCAGTGATGCTGAAGCGATTGCAAACGCAATTGCCGGCGGTGAACACAGAGTTATTGCGACCAAGTACGGACTTGGACTTGTGGGAACTGCTGTTTTAGGATTAGATGATAAAGCGGCGATGGCTGAAGTGAAAAGAGTCGTAGTTGATCCGATTCAAAGAAAAAACGGAGTTGCTTCGGCTATGGTGGAAGGATTGACTGTTGATGCATTAAGTCTAGGCAAAATCCCTTACGCTGAAGTACGTGGAGATAAACCCGCAATGCAAAAAGCTTTTTTAAATGCCGGATTCATTCCTTATGGAATTCAACCAGCGCAACACGTAGTTTACAGACATTTAGACGACGCAGGCCAAGACCAAGGTCCTGCCAGAGAACACATGATTTGCATGATTCATCCTAACCTGCAGATTCCTTTAGAAGATCTGTATGCATATCTCAATGCTTTACCACAAACAGTCAGAGAGGCGCTAATTAATAATATGAAAGCCTCATTTTCTCCTCCGAAAAAAAATCCCGAAGTTGCGAAATGGCATTTGCCCGACGCAATGACAACCAAGAAAAACGTGCTTAAGAGTATTTCCGCAAAAAAATTAGAACCAAATATGATTGATATTACAGGAGATGGCGATGTTTTATTATTAACCGCAGGAGATACCCCAATTATTGTAATTCCTCCGGATAAGTCTGCCTTTGTTCAATTACATCCAAAAAATATCAACCAGGTTATAGAAACCGCAAGCGCTCTTGGCCTTCAGGTTGTAACGCGCTTCAGCAGTCTAACAACACCAGAACAAATTGAGCAGCTTGCTCTTTCGGGAGCTCAACCCGTTTCTATTAGGCCTTGGCAGGAAACCAGTCAAGACCAACCTCTATGGCAGGTTTGCATGCAGTGGAGACTGACTGAAAACGGTTTTATGAATTCTCAACATGATATCAACCTTCATCCTGACGTTAAGAGTCAATTATCAGCATTAATAACTGATCTGGAGCTTAAAGTGTTATAATGTAGACTAATCTAAACTATGAGACTTGCTATGCCGACTTTTACGCCAAATCTTCACTTTATCCTGGTTTTATCACCGACTCCAATTATTCCGATTTTACAGCTATGCTAAAAAATATCCTTGACTTGTCAAAAAAACTTATTTCCATTCCATCCACTAAAGATAATCCGGGTGAGTTAAAACGAGTTTTGGATTTAGCTATAATTGAACTGGGTAACGCTTATACGGTTGAATATTTTACGAAAAATAATATACCCAGCGCGCTGATTTACAATTCGAAAACACGGCCGAAGAAATTTAAAATCATTTTAAATGCTCATCTTGATGTTGTCCCTGCTAAAAATGAACAATATCAACCGGTTATAAAAGACGGAAAACTATTTGGAAGAGGAGCATATGACATGAAAGCTCCGGCAGCTTGCGAAATATTGGCATTTAGGGAAATGGCAAAAACAATCAAATACCCATTGGCTTTACAATTGGTAACTGATGAAGAAATAGGCGGATTTGATGCTACAAAATTTCAGCTTGATCAAGGAATTAGATCAGACTTTTCCATAGCCGGCGAATCAACTGAATTCGGTATCAAAAACCAGGCAAAGGGGATAATTTGGGCAAAAATAAGAACCAAGGGAGAAGCATCTCATGGAGCATACCCATGGCAGGGAAAAAACGCTATCTGGATGATGAACGATGTTCTAAATAAATTAAGAAAACATTATCCGGAAATGAAAAAGGAGGAATGGAAAACAACAGTCAATATTGCAAAGATAGAAACATCAAACACGACCTACAATAAGGTTCCTGACGACTGCGTGTTGGGAATTGATGTCAGATATATCCCCGCAGAAACTAAAACTATTGCCAGTAAGTTAAAAAAAATTTTACCAAAAGGGGCAGAGGTGGAAATATTGGTAAAGGAACCGGCTCAATTTACCCCACAATCTAACGGATATATCAAAATTTTAAGACAAATAACAACAACTTATACCCGGAAATCAGTGCCCCTCATACTCAAGCCCGGAGCATCGGATATCCGCCATTTTAACCGGGTTGGCTGCGACGGAGTGGAGTTTGGCCCTTGCGGATACGGATTACATACTGATAATGAATGGGTAGACATAAAGAGCCTGGAAACATATTACAATATCCTAAAAAAATTCCTGCTTTCTGTAGCCTAAATATGATAAAAGCGGTACTTTCCGATTTTGACGGAACCATTGTCACCAAAGACATATTAGATGTCGTCTGCGGAATCGTCGGTAAGGATAAAGAGAGCCAAGCGATCAATCAGCAATTCCATTCAGGAGAATCAATAGGTTTGAACGCTCTAAAAACCAGAATAAATTTCCTAAAAGGAGTGGATACTGATCAAATCCAGAAAAAAATCAACGAAAATTATTGTTTGATGCCTGGAGCCTCGGAGCTTTTTGATTTTTTAAACAGCAAAGGAATCGTTTCGGTACTGCACTCAGGCAATATCATCCCGATTCTTAAAACCTATCAAAACATTCTCGGGATTACCCATATTGTCGGAACACAACCCCAAATGAACGGGGGTATCATTCAAGGGATCTCCGATGATGCCTTCCCTTCCGTAAATTTCAAACTCCATGGAGTTAAAAAAATACTGGACAGTTTATCAATCAAGGCAGAAGAAACCATTGCTATCGGAGACTCTCCCGCAGACAAAGCTGTCTTCGACTTCGCCAGATATTCGATTGCCATCAACCCAAAAGGCGGAATAGAAAAATCAGCCACTTATACAATCAAGGATGATTTAGCCAAAGCCATTCCTATAATTGAAGGTCTTTAGTGGACCTACGGGGAATCGAACCCCGCCCTCATCTATGCCATAGATGTATTCTACCGATAAACCATAGGCCCTCAATCTAAAATCTATTCGTATTATAATTTATTTATCATGAAATTTAAAGATAGGGAAGAGGCTGCCTATCAGCTTCTGCAAATTTTACGGAACCATGAAGCCATACAAAAAAATATTAAAAAGGTTGTTGTTGTCTCATTGCTAAGAGGCGGCGTTGTTGTCGGCAACATTCTTGCCAGAGGACTAAGCAGGCCACATCTTTTACTGGCATCTTTGAAAATCCCCTCACCACATAATCCCGAACTGGGGATTGGGGCTTTGTGTTTTGATATTATCTATTTGGAACCAGCCATAGTCTCCCCGCTCGAGCTAACTCAGCAACAAATCAAACAACAAATAAAAATTACGGAAAATAAATTTAAACAATATAAACAAATATTTTCCCTGAAAAAAACCGATTTTAAAAAAAAAGCAAAAAATAAAATCGTCCTGCTGGTTGATGACGGAATTGCTACCGGATCAACTATCAGGGCAGCTGCGCTCTTTCTGAAAAAAACAGGCGTTGATCAAATATTCATAGCTGCTCCTGTTGCTCCTGCTGATTTTGACAGCCGCGGTTTTAACGGCCTGTATATTTTACATAATGAAGACGGTTTTTCTTCAGTCTCCCAATTTTATGAAAACTTTCCGCAAATAAGCAATGAGGAGGTCAAAAAAATTCTATATACTTAAATCATGGACCAGCATCCTATACCCAGACAGATTACCACATTTGAATTTAAACTGATCGGATTCTTGACTATTAAACAATTCATCTATCTGGTTGTTTTTGTGCCTTTAGGCATTCTGACTTATATGGCTTTTCCCATCCCCATCATAAACATCCTGCTTGCAGTTTGTGTGGGAGGAATAGGTGTGGCTTTGGCTTTTTTCCCCATCAACGACAGACCGCTGGATATTTGGATAAGGAATTTATACCACCGGCTTACTTCTCCTACGCAATACCAATATCATAAGCAAAACCATCCTTTATATTTTCTGAAAGACCTGGTTTTTGTTTCAGATCCGCACAGAGTACTGACCCATATAGAATCACAGCAAAAATTGACAAAGTATCTAGCCAACACAGCTCCGGCTGTCCAATCCCCCAACAAGCAAGGAATCAACCAGCTCCTTCATCAGCCAAGCAGCGTATTATTTCCGAGTAAACAATCTGAAAAATCAGCGGTACAAACTCAAAATACTGCCGGTCAATCTCAAAATCCCCAAACTCAGACAATAATAGCTGCTCCTGTTTTGTCTTCTGTAAAAACGCCTTTTTTTACCGGTGTTGTCAAAAATCATAAGATGATACCATTGTCCGGTATCCTTATTTACGTCAAAGACCAAAAAGGCGCAGTGATACGCCTTCTTAAAACCAATCCCCACGGTGTATTTGCTACATTTAGCGCTTTGTCGGTTAATGAATATAATTTTGAAATTAAAGATCCTAATAACAGCTACTTTTTTGATACAATGAAAATAAAGGTTGAGGCCAATAACCAGAAGCCTTTTGAGTTCTATTCTAAAGAATTATTATAAGCATGATACGAATCTACGAATGTATGCGAATGTTGCTAATATACTAATTCAGATTATATAGTTTAGTATTAGCATATTCGTGTCATTCGTATTCAGATTCGCATCATTCGTATCACATTATGCCAGTTCAGCAACCAACATCACCAATTAAGGCATCGACTCAATCGTTTGTTGAAATTGAGGAGATAAAAGACGATATTGTGGTAATGAAAGATTATTCTGCCGCAGTTGTTATTGAAGTTAGCGCGGTCAATTTTTGGCTACTGTCACAGGAAGAACAAGCTTCGATGATTTATTCTTATGCCAGCTTATTGAATTCATTGTCTTTTCCTACCGAAATCTTGATATTATCTAAAAAAATGGATATTTCCAGCTATCTCGAATATCTTGATTCCAAAATCGCCAAACAACAAAACGAATTATTAAAAAACAGGCTGGTCAGCTACCGCGAATTCATAAAAACCGTTATTAAAAGAAATACTGTTCTTGAGAAAAGGTTTTTCTTTACTCTGCCTTTTTCACCTTTAGAAATGGGAGTTGCCGGCGCCAATATAACCGGTCTCAGAAAAGAGTATGTTATTAGCCGCGCAAAAACCGCCCTGTATCCGAAACGCGACCATCTGCTTCGACTTCTGGCAAAAATAGGATTAAAAGGAGTTGTTTTGCAGAAACAGGAATTAACGGAGCTTTTTTATAATTTATATAATCCGTCAAATACCGGCAGAAGGCTGGCGCCTATTGACAGCTATACTGATACTGTGCTAACCACCGGTTAAATGAAAAATTTAAAATAAATTTAATATAAATATTATGTTTAACCTTTTTCCTAAAGCCAAAAATCAACCAAGTACCACTGCGGCTCCTTCACCTACCGGGTCCAATAATAATGTGGCTGATTTTATTGCCAAAGGGTCTGTTTCGATAAAAGACTTAATCGCTCCTTCATTTATTGAAGTAGATTTCAACCATTTGAAGGTTGACGATAAATATTACCGAACCCTTTATGTTATTGGTTATCCGCGATATGTTTCCGCCAACTGGCTTTATTCGTTGATTACTTTTGATCACCCTTTATATATTTCCATGTATATTTACCCGACAGAGTCCAAAAACGTACTTGAAGACTTGAAAAGAAAAATAGCGGAAATGGAAGCAACTATCGAAGGAGATATTAAAGCCGGAAAAGTTGTTGATCCTACGGTTCAAGTTGCTCTTGATGATGCCCTATCTTTACAGGCAGAACTTGCCAAAGGCGCAGAAAGGTTTTTTCAGTTCGGATTATATATCACTATTCCTGCAGACAACCTGGAAGAACTTAACAGAATCACAAAAGAAATTGATTCCACCCTCTCTTCTCTCCTTATTATTGCCAGGCAGGCTACTTTGGAAATGGAAGAAGGGTTCAAATCAACTATGCCGATGTTTTATGACAAACTTGAAGTCTGGCGTAATATGGATACCAGCTCATTGGCCATGACTTTTCCTTTTGCCACAGCTTCACTGACAAAAAACGAAGGGATTCTCTATGGAATAAACGAACACGACGGTTCTTTAATTATTTTTGACCGGTTTACTTTGGAAAACGCCAATTCGGTAATTTTGGGAAAATCAGGAGGAGGAAAAAGCTTTTATGTCAAATTGGAATCTTTGAGGCTTTTAATGATGGGAACAGACGTTATTATAATTGATCCGGAAAACGAATATGAAAAATTGTGCCAATCAATGGGCGGCGAATTTGTAGTTTTTTCCACCAGTTCTCAATACAAAATCAACCCTTTTGAACTGACAACCGTTGACCCTGAACCGGATGAACTTTCCAACAAAATACTGGACTTGCATTCTTTGATGAAAGTTATAATGGGCGAACTGACCCCCTCACAAGATGCTCTGCTTGACCGGGCGCTTGTTTTGACTTATCGTGAAAAAAATATTACCCGGGACCCGGAAACATTCAAAAACGAACCTCCTTTGCTGGAAGATCTATATAAAGTATTTACAGGAATGGAAACGCCGGAAGCCAAAGAACTGGCTGACAGGCTGGATAAGTTTGTCCAAGGTTCTGCTAGCGGCATTTTTAATCAAAAGTCGAATTTTGACATAAAAAACCCGTTTACTGTTTTCGGCATCCGCGACCTGGAAGAAAATTTAAGGCCGGTAGCCATGTATATTGTCCTTGACTATATCTGGAACAGGGTGAGAAGGGAAAAGAAAAAAAGAGTACTGGTTGTAGACGAAGCATGGTATTTGATAAAGCAAAAGGAGTCTGGCGCCTACCTCCATTCTTTTGCCAAACGCGCCCGAAAATATCACCTTGGATTGACAACAATCACTCAAGATGTTGAAGATTTTTTATCAACTGATGAAGGAAAGGCTATTATCACCAACTCTTCCTTGCAAATAATTCTTAAGCAGTCAACCGCAGCAGTGGAAAAAATCACAGAAACCTTTTATTTAACCGGAGGTGAAAAACATTTTCTTTTATCTGCCGGCATTGGTGAAGGATTGTTTTTCGCCGGCCACAACCATGTCGGCTTCAAAGTAATTGCTTCTGAGGAAGAAAAAACACTGATTGAATAATGTTACCTGTACATGACAGGCTTTTCTTTAGCAGGAAGAACTAGGCTCATTCTGCGCTCTTTGGTGTTGATGCGCTCAATAAAGACTTTTATTTTGTCCCCGATTTTAAAATCTTCTTTTCCCGTCAGCTTGCTTATGTGAATCAAACCCTCAACACCGGCTTCGAGCCTAACAAAATGTCCATATTTTTCTTTTCTAACAACTTCGCCCTCTATTTCTTTATCTTTCGGGTATTTTTCCTCTATGTTTGACCATGGATCTTTACTAAGCCGCTTTAACGAAAGATTGAGTTTTAAATCTGTTGGGTTTTTTTCAACTACGGCAACATTGATTTCTTCGCCTGTTTGCACATAGCTTGAAGCATTGCTTACCTTTTCCCAAGAAATCTCAGAAATATGAATTAAGCCTTCCACACCTTCAACCTCACAAAACACACCAAACTCCGAAGCTCCTAAGACTTTTGCCTTATATTTTTCCCCTTCTTTGATGGCGTCAAATTTCAGCCTTAGGTCTTTTTGCGATATTTTCAGAACAGAAGCTTTTTGCGAAACAACCAACCTGTTTTTTTCTTTATCAACCTCAAGAATCTTTACTTTTATTTTTTGTCCATGAAGTTTTTCCGGATCGCTCATGTAGTTTTCAAGAAGTTGGATTTTAGGAATAACCCCTCTTATACCCATAAAGTCAACAAAAACCCCACCTTTGCCGTATTCACCACAAACCACTTCTATTTCTTCCTCTTTTTCTTTCTTTTCTTTTAATATCTCCCATTTACCTTTTTCAAAAAAACGCTGTAAAGAAACAACAGGATATCCGTTTTTCGACTCCTCTGAGATAATCCTTACCCTAATTGTGTCTCCTTGTTTTAAATAAGGTAAATATGTGGTTATCTCTTTTACTTCAAGTTCACCTAAAACAGCCAGAGCCTTACCTCCAATATCAAAAGTGGTCCCTTTTTTGGATAAAAAAACGATTTTTGCTTCTATTTCTTCTCCTTTTTTTATTCTGGGAAGGCTTTGTCCTTTTAGCAAGGCTTCCATTGGGTGTTTAGTTGTAGTGCTTTTTACCATCGTTAAGAAAATCTCCTTAGACCATATACTATAACAGATTGACCATTAAAAAACAATATGTTGCCGACTCTACAAAAATACAGATATTGAGGCCAGGATAAACAACTTGCATTCATAAGTTCTTTATGATATATTATAGGTTCATATGGACAATTTTTTATTACCTTCTCTTGTTGAGAAGTTTGTCAACTACCTTAAATCACAAGGTAAGTCTGCCTTCACTATTATTGCCTACAAAAAAGATCTTGAACAATTTTCCGGTTTTCTTTCCAGCAAAGAAATCAACGATATCAGAGAAGTTAAAAAAGAGCAGATCGACGCTTTTATTAACAAACTTATCGCAGACAGCTATACAAAAAAATCCGCTTCCAGAAAACTTAATTCTATCCGCACTTTTTTCCGCTATCTTAAAAACGAAGGCGTCATCGAACAAAACCCGTCGCTGGACGTTTCTCATCCTAAATATGTTCAATCTCCGCCTCGCATTTTCAGCAAGCTGGAATATCGGGCTTTGCGGGATTTTGCTAAAGAAGACGCAAGAACCTATGCTCTGGTAGAAATCCTGCTGCAAACAGGAATAAAGATCGGAGAGTTGGCCAATTTACGAATCTCCGACTTAAATGAAACCGTTCTCCATATCCGCTCTTATGGAAAAGGTCCCGAAAGAGATGTTCCTTTAAATAAAGCGGTAAAAAAAGCCATTGACGAATATCTCAAATTCCGCACCGAATCTAAAGACGATCATGTTTTTATTACCAGAACAGGCCACTCTCTATTAATTCGCAATATCAGACAAATTATTTCCCGCTGCTTCCGCGAAGTAGGTGTAGACAACGCTACTGTAAATGATTTAAGAAATACCTTTATAGCCCACCAGCTGATGAATGGCGCTTCGGTTGAATACATTGCCAAGCTTGTCGGCCACAAACGCCTTTCTTCAACAGAGCGTTTTCTTAATCTTGTCAAAGAAGAGGCGGAAAAGAAAGAAAAACTTGGTGAGCTATAATTTTTATAATCGTTATAATAATTATAATGGTTATAAAAATCTATACTGACGGCGGCTCACTAAACAACCCCGGCCAGGCAGCTTTCGCTTATTTAATATATAAAAACGATTCTTTGCTCTTTTCTTTCTCCAAACCTATCGGCATTGCCACAAACAACATAGCAGAATATACTGGCCTTATCAGGGCTCTTGAAAAAATCAAAGACATACAAATGCAAAACAAACTGGCAGGTTTAAAAAAAATTGTTGTCAGGGCCGATTCCTTACTTATGATCAGCCAGTTGAATGGAGTCTACAAGGTTAAAAATACCAATATTCGAGAGTGTGTCCTAAAAATTAGAATCCTTGAAAACGAGATTAATGTTCCCATTGAATATTCCCATGTTTACAGAAAAAACAACCAAATGGCTGATTCTCTCGTAAAAAAAGCGCTGGGCAGATAATAAGACTCTTCTGATGTTGTTAGATATATAAAATGCCTCTTGAATTCTGGTGTATGAATGTTTATTATTTGTGGATAAGTTATCCACATTATTAATTTGTCCTTATGTTGTCTTCTTTCTGGGAAGGTTTTTTACAATATTTAGGGAAAGATAAGGAAAAAGCTCCGGTTTTATTATCTGTTTTAAGACAGGTTAAACCTATTGAAATCACTGAAAGCGAAATAATTATAGGGTGCGACAACCAAGGAGTTAAGTTTTTTTTGGAGAAAAGGACGCTGGAAATAGAACAAAACCTGCTTATTTTTACCAAAAAAAAATTAAAAGTTCGTTTTTTAATTACGGAGAAAAAAAGCAAGAAAGAGCCCCCTCCCCTGCTAAATTTCCAACCATCGGTCGAAGATATTTTTCTTAAAAGCGGACTTCATCTTAAATATAGTTTTGAAAATTTTGCCGTTTCATCAACAAACCAGGTAGCCTATGCGGCGGCACAAGCTGTTTCGCAAAACTTAGGTAGCGCATACAACCCTTTATTCCTTTATGGGGGCGTAGGAGTAGGAAAAACCCATCTGGCGCAATCGGTTGCCCGAAAAATACTGGAAGCCAACCAAAACAAAAAAGTGCTTTTTTGTCCCGGAGACCGCTTCACCAACGAACTCATTGAATCCATTAGAGAGAAATCTACACCTAGGTTTAGAAAAAGATACCGATACCTTAATCTGCTTATTGTTGATGATATTCAGTTTATAGCCGGGAAACAGACTGTCCAGGAGGAATTTTTTCATACATTCAATTCCATTGCCTCTTCGGGCGGCCAAATCATTCTTACATCAGACAGACCTCCGTCAGACATAAAAAACCTGGAAGACAGGCTTAGGTCCAGATTCTCGGGCGGATTAACCGTTGACATTCAGCCCCCTGATTTTGAACTAAGGACAGCCATTGTCCTAATAAAGGCCAAGGAGAAAAAAATTGAAATTGACATTGAGGCTGCTAAACTTATAGCAGAACAGGTCGCTGATTCACGAGAGCTGGAAGGCGCACTTTTGTCTCTTTATGCTAAAATCCTTGGTTCAAAAGAACAAATAGACCTGGAAACAGTGGCTTCTTTCTTTACACAAAAAGAAAATATTAAAGTAAAAAAAATTTCTGCCCCTGATGTAGTTAGGGCTGTTTGTTTTTTTTATAATATTAAACCGTCTCACCTGAAGGGAGAAACAAGAGCCTCCTCGGTCGTCCTTCCTCGCCAAGTGACCATGTATTTGTTGAGAAAAGAACTTCGACTCAAGTTTGACGAAGTGGCTTATATCCTTAAAAGAAAAGATCATACAACCGTAATGCATGCCGTTGAGAAGATTACCAGACTATTAATTAAGGATCCATCCCTTAAACAAGAGGTTGTAGGAATAACTAAATCCCTCTTTTCATCAACATAGAATCCACACATTATAAACAGACTTTATTTTGCGTTTGGTTTGTATTGAAAATCTGTTTCTTTTTTTATACACTTATACACACGTTCTAATACTACTATATATTAATATGAAATTCTCATTACCAAAGGAAATATTACTAGAAAAATTATCTTTAGCATCCAGATTCACTTCTTCAAAATTAACATCAACCACTCTTCTTCAGGGCGTACGTATAAATGGAGAAAAAAATAAACTCCACTTATATTCTACTAACTTAAGTTCTTATTATCATTCAGTATTAAAAACAGACATTTCCGACTCTTTTAATATTGTTATTGAGCCAAGGAAAGTAATGGAATTTTTGTCGCTTCTTCCGGCGGGAGTAATTCAGATTGAAATAAAAGATAAGTCAATAGCTATGTCTCAGGAAAAAATAAAAGGAGAATTTCCTCTATTTCCGGCCCACGAGTTTCCTTCTTTTCCAAAAGTTGACGAAAAGCCTCTGGAAATTCCCCAAAAGTTTTTAACCGAATATTTGCCCTTAGTTATGTTCTCTGCCTCTACCGACGAGTCCAGACCAATTCTAACAGGAATAAACTTCATTGCCCACGACGACGATCTTACCATTGTTTCCACAGACGGCTTCAGACTTTCATTGCTTAAATTAAAAAAAGAAACCAACTTGCCGCCGGTTATAGTGCCATCGTCTTTTTTGGAAGAAGTTATCCATTTGCTAAAAGGGACAACTACCGTCAGAATAGCTTATTCTCCTGAGGAAAAGGTTATCGGATTTTTTATTGATGACCACGAAATATATACCCGCCTGATTGATGGAGAATATCCTCCCTATGAAAAAGTCATACCGGCAGAAAAGAAAACAAGCATAGTGGTTGATAAAGAAGAGTTTCTTAGAAATATCAAACTGATTTCCATATTTGCTCGTGAGTTTTCCAACATCGTCATTATTCAAACTACCAAAGACGGCATTCATATCAAACCAAAGGAAGATACAGGAGGAGAAAATGTCAGCTTTCAGGAAGCTGATGTGACGGGTGAAGAAATCAAGATTGCCTTTAATTTTAAGTTTTTGCTGGATTTTTTAATTCACGCAGAAGGAAAAAAAATTACCATAGAACTTTTGAGAAAAGATGCTCCGGTTGTTTTTCATTCTGAAAAACAAGTAAACTTTATACATATTATTATGCCTGTCAGGATTCAGGAAGAATAAATAAATGGAAAAATATATTCTTGACACAAACCTTTTTTTCAATATGGAAGCAGGTATAGATATGGGGCAGAACACTGAAGAAGTTGTCAAAAACATAACCCAAGCAGCCATAAATCTTAAAAAACAAAATAAGGCTCAATTCATAATATCTCCGACGGCGGTTGAAGAATTTCTGAGTTTTTTTGAAGATAAAAACCAGGAGTTTATTGCTGATTTTTTATCAAGCGTGATAGTAAAATCCCCCGACACGGTTAAAATGCAGATTCCTGCATCAATTATAATCAAATTAATCGAAGACATCCGCCTTCGTTCATATCGCGGTTTGTCCATAGGAGAAGAAGAAATAAAAAAAACAGCCAAAGATATGATGGGTAGACAGATTGAAGAAAAAAAAGACTTTGAAATTGCCATAGGAAGAAATATAAAGGGTTTTAGGGATAGATATAGAAATGCTACCAGAACAGGCTTTATTGATAGTCTGGCAGACCTTGATTGTATTTTTTTAGCAAAAACGCTGGATGGCTATCTGGTTTCTACTGATGAAGGCGTAATTAGGTGGGGCAGGCTGTTTGGAGTTAAAGAGATGCCGGTTGCGGTTTGGAAGAGACACCTGGAAAACCTACTTCATTCTCCTCCTCATCCGGAACAAGAGCCGAAAGCCAGTCAACCAACCGATCGGTAAATGTTTTTTGCGGTTTCTCCTGAAACACAAGATGCTCTGATAGTATTTGGATAAGGTCTTTTTTTATTTGATCATCAGGAACAACAAGGTAGAGATGATAAAAAAACGGAGCCCTGCTTACAACGGTCAGAGTATCAAACCCAAACCTCTTGCTAAAATAAAAATGAGAAAGAGCTTCCCACCTAAGCGTTGTTCCAAGCGTTTCCATTCCAAACCTGTTTATTTTGTGCTCGGTTACGGGCGGAGGAGTAATTGTTAGAGTATAAAAAAGAAAAAGCAGAGACCAGACAGGTATAAGAAGAATTCTATCGCCTAAAAAAAAGACAATCAGCGACAACAGCAAGGCAAGAGCCAAATAAAAGCGGAAAATAAGCTTTGAGCGTTTTTTGTAAGGTCTAAGCGGTGCTTTCCAAGCATAAACGACCTGCGGGTTATCCATTCTTTTATTTTCGTTTTTTTTAGATAAAAAGTCAAGCAGGATAATGTATTGTGATATTTTTCTTACAAAGGCAGTAGAATTTTGCATTTTAACTAAAACATGATATAATATTTACTATATGGACAATCTAAACAAGACAATTTCGTTTGTTTTAGGATTAGTCGTTGTTTTGGTTTTTCTAGCCGTTATAACCGGCAGGCTAAACTTGAGAGACAGACTTCAGTTTTTGCCTGGAAGAGGAGTCTCTCCGACAGCTGTTTTAACCAAAACAATCACGCCTACCAAGTCTCCCGCTACAACTTCCATAATTAAAGTTACTCCTGCTCAAAAAGGAGGAAATAATTCAACATATAACAAATATCAAACCTCCACAACCAAAGGAGGCACACCAAGCTCTATCCCGGCTACAGGTTCTCCAACCATATTGTTTCCTCTGCTTTTTTCTGGAATTGCGGGAGGATGGTATTTAAAAAAAATATCTGCTAAAAAATAAATCTCAAGGTCCGGCATTAAAGCCGGGAATTTTCAGTATTCCCGAAGCAAGAAGATTGACAATAAAAACAGAGGATAGAGAAAAAACTACCCCGATAATAGCCCCATAAATTATTTTTTTACCTTGAATCAATCTGTCCGGACTTGCTTGTGAAGTAAGAACAACAAATGATCCGTAGAGCAAAGAAAGAAAGGCCAGTCCGCCGACAATAGAAAACACTATGTTTAACAGCTTTTGGACAACTCCCCCAACCTGCCCTTCTTCTTCAGTTAAACCCCCTCCGCCAAAAAAAGACTGCGTACTTAAGCAGCCGAGCATTGTGTATTGATTTCCCGGAAACGGTGTCGGAGGATTGTTTGTTTGGGGGTCAACGATAAGCGTTTGGTTTGATTCGGGATCAGTTATTTCGGGATATAGGCATGCGGCGCATTTGGTCCAGCTTTGTGGAGCAGGGTTAGGAGGGCAATAACCGCACAGATCGCACGCGGCATATCTTGGCTCTTCGGCCGAAGCCGGTTTTGCCATGATATAAACAAGCATAAACATGGTAAAGAACAACAAAAGCAACCAACCGAAACAGTTTTTCATATTATAAGTATAACAGTATGGAAGAATTACAAACTATTGGTTTTAATAGCATATAATTAATATATGCTAAAAAAAATAACTACAGTTGTTTTATTGGCGATATCTGTTTTTCTTTTGGCCGGTTCATCCCTTAAGGCGGACGAGCTTGACGATCTTAACCAAAAATTGGGTCAGTTAAAAAAAGATCTCCAGGGAAAAGAGGTCAACTATCAGAAACTCAGAAATGAATTTGAGCTGATTAAAGCAAGATTAAATACATTGGAAAAGGAAATAGTAAAAAAAGAAATCGAGGTAAAAAAAGGAGAAGAAGTTTTAACATACCAAAAAACTTTGTTAAATGAAAGAGCCAAATCATACTACAAAAACACAATCCAGAACTCAATAAGTTTTTTGGACATTATACTTTCTGACAATTTATCAGCTTCACTGCAAAAGTTTTTTTATCAAAAGTCCATTGTGGACGAAGATAAAAAAGCAATTATCAAAATTGTTGTCTATATCAAAAACCTGGAAGAGACAAAAAAAAGCCTGGAGAGTGAAAAAATTAAGCTCGCCGCTATAAAACAAGAGGTCGATCGGCAAGCCGTGATTTTGTCTTCCGACATTGCCCAAACAAAACAACGAATTGCCGAGTTGTCGGCCAGGCAACAAGAGTTAATTTCCGCAAAACTAGCAAGTGTCCCCGTCCCTCGATCTGCCGAGACCTCTCTAGGTGGTTGTAAGAGCGACATTGATATAAATCCCGGATTTGATTCTCGTTTTGCTTTTTTTAGTTTTGGTGTTCCCAATAAGACAGGTCTTAATCAGTACGGCGCTAAAGGGCGAGCAGAATCAGGACAAGATTATGAAACAATATTAAAAGCTTATTATAACTATGATGAGATAAAAAAAGCAGATATAAATATACAAATAAGAATTGACGGGCATGAGCCGCGTAGTCTAGAAGAATATGTTAAACGCATTTATGAAGTACCAGAATCATGGGATATAAAAGCATTAAAAGCACAAGCAATTGCAGCTCGTTCATATGCCTTAGCCTATACTAATAATGGATCAGGACCGATATGTGATTCAGAACAATGTCAAGTATTTCGTGATCAACCTAAAACCGGAGCTTGGGATCAAGCCGTAAGAGAAACAGAAGGCTTAGTTATGTATCAAGGAGGGTCTCCTATAAAAGCCTGGTTTTCGTCAACTCATGGAGGAGTTGTGTTGAGTACTTCAGAAGTTGGTTGGAGCGGAACTTCTTGGACAAAACACGCAATTGATACATCGTCCGGAGGAAGTAATGGTTTTTCAGATTTACGATCAAATGCTTACGATCGATCTTCCCCATGGTTCTACTGTGACTGGGGTTATCGGCCAGGAAACAATAACACCGCATGGTTAAGACAAGAAGAAATGATCGATATAATAAACTCATTTCTTTTATATACACACGACAGGAATGCGTTAATACACCTGAGTCAAACAGACAGAGACGTTCCAGATACGTGGTCCACTGAGAAAGTAAGGGAAGAGTTGAACAAATACGAACCGCCGATAAATTCAGTAGACGTAACTGTTTCTTGGGATTCTTCAGGAATTTCGAGAAACATTATTATTAACGGAAAGTCATTTAACGCGCAAGAATTCAAGAACTTTTTTAATATGAGAGCTCCGGCGAATATTCAAATAAAACCAGCCTGTAGACCAGCAGACGTAGACTTATCTAATGATTGTCCTTACGCTCTTTATAACATAGAAAGGCGGTAGTTGATTGCTTATTAAACCGACCTTAAAGAATTTAAAAACTGGTTCAATTTGCGCGCGCCTGCCAATATTCAAATTGTCGGACCCCTTTACAACATAGAGCGAAGGTAAATGAAAGAACCCACTGGACTGCAAGAGAGCTGATAAAAACAGTCAGGAAAAAACTAAACCAATTAAATTTAAATTTAAATAAAATCGTAGTTGTATAAATGATCAAAATATGCAAAAAATAAATAGTATATGAATGAGCGCTTAAAAAATGCAGAATATTTTTTAAAGGAGCGAAACTGAACAAGCCTTTTCTTATCAGCACATAGAGCGCTAAGATTGAGCTTATTCCATAGGTCAAGTTATAGATGTTGGGAGGATATTTGTTGTCGTACATGACGAGCGAGTGTGAAAGCTGCTTCAATTCTATTCCGCTAATTATAAATATAGAAGTTGACAACATAAACAGGAAAATAATCCATTTTTTGCTGTGCTTTACTTTTACGAAAAACCTTGCAAAAAAAATCACCACAGACCAAGGCAACCACATAATAAAGCGATAATTATAGGGAAACTTTACAAAAATGAAAATAAATGAAAATATGCATGAGAAAAAAATAAGAAGATAAAAAAGCCAGCGCTGACGAATGGCAGTATAAGAAATAACAGGAATAAAAAAGGTAAACATTAAAAATAATAAAATCATCCAGTTAATGTCAATACCACCAATGATAAGTAGGCTTTTCATTATAAAACCAGAAGTAATTCTGTGGGGTTCTTTGATAGCGATAAGTAAAAAATATATAAAGGCAAACAGATAATAAGGAATAAGCAGTCTTCGAAATCTATTTAACAAATGAGTAAAAAAGCTTTTAAAAGTTTTAAAATGGCCTCTATTTTTAAAGCCGAGATACGCTGAACAAAAAATAAAAACCGGAACGGCAAATTGGCTATAGTCCCACAAAAAATAAGATAACTTATCACCAAGAAAATATGCGTTTGTATGAATGAGAATCATGGATGACATGGCTATGCCGCGCAAGGTGTCTATTTCTTCAAGGCGTTGTTTTACGGTACCCATTAGTTTATTATTATACGAAACACCATGCGACTTTTATCATTATTTGCTGTTTTCCCTTTCGTATTTTTAGCAATTAAGCTATCTCAACTAGGAATCAGGATTTCCGACACCAATGTATATTTTTATACCGCTTACGAAATATTAAAAGGAAAAATATTATATAAAGATATATTCTTTACCAACTTCCCTCTTTTTCCTTATGTGTCCTCGTTTTATTTAATGTTATCCAAAGGAAATATTAATTGGTATTATGCTACCGCAGTATTGGAGGTTGTTTTATCCAGCATGCTGATTGCTAATATTGTTTACAAGAAGTCAAAAAAAATTTATCTTTCGCTTTTGTCCCAGGTTTTTTATTTGTTTTCTTTTATTATTCTTACCACTTCCGATCATCAATCCGGTGTATTTTTAGCTTCTTTACTTTCATTAATTGCCTATGAGTTTTATGACAAAAAAAGATTTATAATCTCAGGAATATTTTTAGGTTTGATGATCATGGTTAAAGCCTATTATTTTCCGATAGCCGCCGCCTTTTTCTTACACTTATTATTAAAACAAAAAAATAAGATACCATCATTCAGTTTGGGCGTGATCATCAGTATTTTGGCCACCCTTGCTTTTTTTATTTCTGTTGCCGGGGAAAAGCTGGTGGCCGACGTGTTCCATTATTCTCTTTTTCGTTCACAGGGAATAAGCAAGGGACGCATTTTCTCATTTTTTATTTTAAATGATCCCTTATTATTTTTGGCGTTCTGTTATTCTTTTTTTCAGTGGAGAAAGAACTTGCTGCTGGTCATTATAGGGTTGTTTTCTTTTATTCTTTTGATTTTTTACCAGGATATATATTACTTGTATTTAAACCTTTTGGTTCCCTTTTTAGTCTTCTCTTTTTCTGATGCAATGATAAAGTTTGAGGATAATTTAAAACAAGGCAGGCTGTTTATTGTAGGGACGATTTGTTTGTTTATTTTGGTTGGTTTTACGAAATACATGTCGAGTTATGCAAATCTTCAAAAAATTGAGCAAATAGAAAAGCTGGTAAAAATAATCAAAAAGGAATCGCCTGATTTTATATATGGTTCTATGGGAATAGCTCCGGCTTTGGCTTATCTTTCTGACACACCTCTGCTTGAAGGTGTGATAGACACCAATGATAATTTATTTTATAAAGGGGTACTGAATGCCAAGCATATGACACGGGCAGTATTCAGACATAAAACTATGGTCGTGTCAACCGGATCGTATTATCCAGGTCAGGGCGTTGATCAACAACTTTCAGAAGCGATTTTTGATAAGGAGCTAATCGAAAACGGCTGCGACATGGTTGAAAGCCTGGCAGTTAAAGCAGAGGGCATAATAAACAGAATAAACCTTTTCAAGTGCTATTAAAATTATGTCTTGACTAATGGAAAAAATCGTATTAACATGGAATGTCTATGGCAATAAAACATGTTTCCAAAGAAGAGTTTCAAAAAGAGGTTATAGAGCACAAAGGTCCGGTTTTAGTTGATTTTTATGCCGAGTGGTGCGGTCCTTGCAAAACAACCTCGCCAATTCTTGATGAATTATCGAGTGAAATCAAAAACATGAAGTTTGTCAAAATTGACGTAGATAAGAATCCTGATTTGGCTTCCAGCTATTCGGTTTTTTCCATACCGACTTTTTTAATAGTCAAGGACGGAACGGTAGTGGCGCAATTTATCGGCGCTATTGGAAAAGAAGGATTTCTGCAGGAAATAAATAAAGTCCTGGATTCATATTCTTCTTAAGATTCTTACAGCATGACCGTGGATTATTTTTAATCCCAAATGAGCTTTTCGCAAAAGATACAATGCGAACGTGGCCAACCAACGCAGCGAGGACGTAACCGGAGCATGCAGGCCGGCAACTATTTGGTCATCGGTAATTGGTAGCTTTATATTTTGATAGTTAGAAAACTGAGATGTGGTAGCAGGTTGAAGGCCGAGCTTTTGCAGGTCGGGCGGAAGTACAATTGTGTCGTGACTCTTTTGGACAAAAGGATATGTTTCGGCATCCGGCTCGTACTCGACAGCTTCTTTTATTTCTATTGACTTTTCTTTCGTTAAAGGAACAGGTTGGGATTCTTTTCCGATACTGATGCTGGTTTTTTTTTCCTTTTTTAGCTTTTCGATTAAATTATCGATCGGCGTATAATTTTTCTGATTCATATAACCATTATACAGTGATTTCTTTTTGGTTGGCTGTACGGCTGAAGGCAAAAAACAAATCCGATAGCCTGTTGAGATACTTAATGACTATTTGATTTTTAAGTTGTGAGATTGTGTTGTTTTTGTTGGAAAATCCAACCACATCTCTTTCGCTGCGACGGCAGACAGTTCTGGCAATATGATAAAGTGTGGAAATTTCCGTACCCTGCGGTAGAATAAACCTGGTAATTTTCGGAGAATGAGAACTTAAGCTATCAATTGTTTTTTCGAATATGCCGAGACGGGTCTCGATTTCAGGCGCTAAGCTTGGAGATCCGGCCAGATAGGCCATTATAAAATAAAGATCCTTTTGAATAAGGGTCAATAGTTCTTTTTCTTTTGCGTTTTTGGCGATGATCAAGCCTACAAAACTGCTTAATTCGTCAATTGCGCCGTATGCCCTTACTTGGGGATCGGATTTTGATACTCTTTTTCCGCCAAACAAAGCAGTTGTTCCATTGTCTCCTGTTCGAGTGTAAATTTTCATACGTCATGTATACCCATCTTACTCCGGTTTGCAGCCCATTAGGGCGAAAAAGCGGATTAGATGGGATTATACTGAAAAAATAAGTTATAAACTTGAGTTTTTTTACAGCATTCCGAATATCCGCAACCATAACATTTTTTGCATCCTTCTTCATGTACCAACGAAGCTTCTCCACAACTTGGACAGATATCAAAAACAGCTGGAATATGAGGCGCCTGAATAAGGGATGGCTGCGTTGTTTCGGTAACCAATTTTGGTTTTTGCATTTTTGTTTCGTTGTTTCCGATATCTCTTTTAAGTTCGCCGTTTAGGCTATAATGCATGGATAATACCTTGGCTATGGCATCAGGCAAACTTCTTATTTTATCCTTACCGAAACCAAGAGTTCTGGCTCCTCCTATTCCCTGCAGTTGAGTGACGATTTCCTTAACTCTTTCGGTGACAGAAAGATGGGAAGAGAAACGGAGAGCCAGTGAAATCATTCTTCCCAAACCTTCTGCCATGGCATAGATGTCAGTGCCGGCTTTGCCGACATTAATAAAAAGTTCAAGCGGTTCCGGCGGATTGCCACCATTGGTGTTTAAAGTAATAAATGCTGCTCCAACCGGCGTGTTGATTCGATATGTTGATCCATGGACAACCATTGGTCTAGGCTTAACGGTATAGTCTTGGAATTTTTTTTCTTCTTTCTTGTCCTCGGCCGGTTTAGAGGACAAAGATCTTTCCAGGACACCTTGTCTGGATCCTTCCCGCATATAGGCAATACCTTTTAGTCCCAATTTGTAGGCAAGTGAATACAGTTTTTTTACATCTTCGACAGTGTGTGTCCTGGGTGCATTGACTGTTTTGGAAATAGATGCATCAACATACTTTTGTATGGCGGCTTGTACTTCCACGTGGTTTTCCGGCGTTAAATCATTAGCTGAGACAAACCAATCAGGCCGTTTTACTTCTCCTTCTTTTATTTCGTCTTCATGTTTTTTATACCACTCATCATAGAGGAAGTGTCGGATAACATGTTCCCCCAGCCTATCGCGTCGGATGAATTCGAATTCAAACACAGGCTCTATGCCGGAAGTGGTATTTGACATTAATGATGTCGAACCGGTTGGCGCCTGCATTAAGAGAATGGAATTTCTTTCACCATATTGTTTAATATTTTCCTGGATATTTATCGGCAACTGTTGGATAAATTTGCTTTTTGGATACAGTTTGGGGTCAAATTTTGGAAATGGCCCTTTTTCTTTTGCCAGTTCGACCCCTTCTTTGTAGGCCTCGTCTCTTATAAGTTTGTATATTTTGTTGATTAATTTCAGCGATTCCTTTGATCCATAGCGTAAATGCAATTTAATAAGAGCATCGCCCAATCCCATTGTTCCAAGACCGATTCTCCTTTCGCCCTCATATTGCGTTTTACGGATACCGTCAAATATATATGGATCCATATCTACGACATTATCCTGGAATCTCACTGCGATTTTGACCATTTTTTTCAAGGCAGCGAAATCAAATTTTCCGGTTTTGTCAATGTTTGAAGACTTGACAAAAGCTGAGAGGTTGATAGAGCCCAGATTGCACACTCCCCAAGGCGGAAGTCCTTCTTCACCACAAGGATTGACACAGTTAATTCTGTTCCAGTAATAATTATTATGATATTTATTATATCTTTCCATAAAGACTACTCCCGGTTCTGCCGATTTCCAGGCAGCTTCAGCTATCAGGTCCCAGATCTTTCGTGCTTTAACTACTTTATGGACCAATATTTTCTTTCCCATTTTTTTCCAAACTTCCAAATCTCCGTCCCATTTTTCATCATACTCAGGATCGTTGGTATCGGGAAAGACCAATGGCCAATCTTTATCGTTTTCCACAGCTTCCATAAAGCTGTCAGATATGCAAAGTGAAAGATTGGCGCCGTTAATACGAAGAAGGTCTTGTTTTACGGTAATAAATTCCTCTATATCAGGATGCCAATCCCAAAGCATAAGCATTAATGCTCCACGACGGGTTCCGCCTTGCTGAATGATGTCTTTGGTGGCAACGGAGAAAAGTTCGGCCCAGTTTATGGGTCCGGATGAGAACCCATTGACTTTTTTTACCCGGGCGCCGCGTGGACGAAGTGATGAAAGGTTGATACCAACTCCGCCGCCATGTGCCATTATTTCCACCATTTGTTTTAGTGTTTCCAAAATTCCATCGCGGGAATCTTTAGGAGAAGGAATGACAAAGCAATTGTAGTATGTTACCGTGTAACCGGTGCCGGCGCCGGCCAGGATTCTGCCGCCGGGAACGTATTTAAAATCCTTCATGGCTAAATAGAATTCCTTTTCCCATTTCTTTTGTTTATCAGCGGTTTCAATTGAAGCGACTGCTTTGGCTACTCTTTTCCACATCTCTTCCGGTGTTTTTTCGCTTGGTTTACCTATCTTGTCTTTTAACGCATAACGGTCGAGAAAGACTTTTTGAGAAACGCCAGTTAATTTCATACTGTAGTTATAGCTATTATAAAAATTATAACGATTAATATTTAAAGCAATTTTTTTAATTCCTTTTCAAAATCTTCCACATCTACAAACCTTCTGAAAACCGATGCAAATCGGATGTACGCAATTTTATCAAGTTTTTTTAGATATTTGGCAATTAAATTTCCTATAATTTTACTTTCAACTTCAGTCTTATCCTGCTGCTTAAGCTCTGATTCTATGGCGGAGACGACTTTCTCAACCTGTTCTGCAGTCACCGGTGTTTTTTCACAAGCTTTTATTATTCCTTTTCTCAATTTTTCTCTGTCAAAACGTTCTCTTCTTGCATCCCGCTTAATGACCAGGAGCGGTAATTCTTCCATTCTCTCGTAGGTTGTAAAACGTTTTTCACATTTTGGACATTGTCTTCTTCTTCTGATTGTTGCCCCATCCTCCGATAAACGAGTTTCAATAACTTCCGTATCCGTGAATTTGCAAAAGATACAAAACATAATGTAATACGAATGATGCGAATCTTAATGCGAATGTTGCGAATATGCTAATTCTGGTATTATTTGCATGATTTGTATCATTGGCATACATTCGTTGATTCGTATCGTATCTGGTGTCCTTTAACAATTTATACCACTAAAGGTAGGTTTACAAGATGTCAAAATATATTCAAAATATATCAGGTTTTTCCTTAGCCTCGGGTCTTGTTTACTTATTACAAAAAACTAATCGCTTATTAATATTAAAAAATTTATTTGAACAAATAAAAAAATACCAGTTGTCCCATTAACCTACTAAAGCATGATTTATATTTTGATAATCAGACCTATAGATTAAATAATCTAAAACAAGGTACAATTTTGTTAATCTTTTTATATGTTCTACAAGGAACTTTTGTTCCCTAAGTTTTGTTTGGGTTGCGGTTATTTGGGGGTATATTTTTGTCAGCAGTGTCTGAAGCAATTCTTGTTTATTGAAAACGATAGATGTTTATACTGCGGAAATGTAAATTGGGCCGGAGTGACGCACACTGCTTGTCGAAAAAAACTCGGTGTCGACGGATGTATGAGTTTGTTGCATTATAACAGCTTAGCCAGGAAAATGATCAAATCTATCAAATATCGTTTGGCAACTTCTGTTTGGGATGAGTTTTGGAATATTCTTAAGCCTGAAAGACTCTGGAAACTGACTTTTTATAAAAAGTTGCAGCCAGATTTAAATATCCAGCCGGTGCCCATTTCATCAGGCAAATATTCTGAAAGGGGCTTTAATCAAGCGCAGATAATTGCCGACAAAATCGGATCGTTAATCAATGTAGCGTCTGCGGAATACTTGAT
>Ga0075671_19_pt4 | contig 8446 bp, 10 predicted proteins | sample RifGroA2_FD_68415 | JGI IMG/M metagenome (GOLD analysis project Ga0075671, IMG submission 68415) | Microgenomates (Roizmanbacteria) bacterium GW2011_GWA2_36_23
TCCAAGCCCTTTTCTTGCGCCATGTTTAAACCATCCTGCTTGGTATGAATGCCAATTTGTTTTCCCTGATCGTCAAGTATGCGAAGCTCTCTTGCCTCTATTCTGAAATTAATCGCATAAAACTTCCTTTGTTCATGAGGACGGTGAAATGGTCGTCTTGGTCTAAAGAAATTTCCCAATTTGTTCTTTAAGATTGTTAATAAAAATATTTAATGGTTGTAAACCTAAATCCTTACCTTCTCTCGTTCTTATGCTTACATTAAGAACTTTACCGGAATGGTTACTTTCTGATTCTCTTTCTCCAATTATAACCATATAGGGAATTTTTTGCAAGGTAGATGCGCGTATTTTCTTTCCAATGGTTTCATTTTCAATATTCTTAACAGCCCTTATATTGTTTTCCATCAGCTTGCTGTAGATTTCTTCAGCATAAGATTCAAACTTGTTGGAAATCGGCAGGACTGCAACCTGGATAGGAGATAGCCATAATGGAAAAGCACCTTTAAAATGTTCTATTAAAAAGGCGATTGTTCTTTCAAAGCATCCAAGTGAAGCCCTGTGTATGACGATAGGCTCCTCCTGTTTTCCCTTCTCGTTGATATACGTCAATTCAAATCTTTTTGGCATAACGAAATCATATTGGACGGTAAAAGCGGTCTCCTCCTTAGCGTTGACATTTTTCATCTGGACATCTATTTTAGGTCCGTAAAAAGCCGCCTCGTTTTTAGCCTCATAATAGGGTGCTTTAATTTCATTCAGAACAGATCTGAGTATTCCTTCCGCTTCTTCCCAAGCTATATCGTCCTTATAGTATTTTTTTGAATCTTCACGGTCTCCAAGCGATAGCCTATATCTGTAATCCGTGCCTTTAACAAGACCTAACTTTTCATTTACAAAATCAATCAGTTCCAGAACTTTTTTTATTTCGTTAGAAGCCTGACTTCTACGGCTAACTATATGAGCGTCAGCCAGCATGAACATCCTTACCCTAATAAGCCCTGACAGTTCTCCACTTTTTTCATATCTGAACTGTGGGGAAATTTCAGCCAATCTTACAGGTAAATCCTTATAGCTCCTAGGCTTTGATTTATAAAGCATAAAATGATGAGGACAAGTCATAGGCCGTAATATTAATTCCTCATCGTCGACTATCATCGTTGGATACATCGTGTCTTTATAATATGGATAATGCCCGGAAGTCTTATACAGATCGATTTTAGCTAAGGGAGGAGTAACCACGTGCAAATAACCGCGTTTTATTTCTTCATCAACTATAAATCTTTCAAGAACTCTCTTCAATGTAGCTCCTTTTTCAGTAAGCATCGGTAATCCTTTTCCGACAAGGTCGGAAAATACAAAAAGATCCAAATCCTTACCTAATTTACGGTGGTCCCTTTTTTTAGCTTCTTCCAGCTGCCAGAGGTATTTTTCTAACTCTTCCTTTTTATAGAAAGATGTACCGTAAATCCTGGTCAGCATTTTGTTTTTTTCATCTCCGTGCCAATAAGCCCCGGCAATATTTAAAAGCTTGAAAGCTTTTATTTTATTTACCCAGTCCAAGTGCGGTCCGGAGCACAGGTCAAGGTCAAGTACATTTTCCGATTTATCCACCATTTTATAAATTGATATGTTCTCCCCTCTTTTTGTAATATTTCTTTTTCAATTTGCTCAAAATCGTTCTCGGATATTTTTTGATCCAGATCGAAGTCAAAGTAAAATCCGTCGTCTGTCGCCGGTCCCATGGCTTTTTTTAAATTGGGATACAGATTCTGCATAGCCGTATGCAAAACGTGTTCTGTTGTATGGCGCAGTTTTAATAAGTTTAACTTCTCCGGACTGAGCTTTTCATTTTTTTCTTCTAGTATTTTTGACATATATTTGTATTATATATAACAACCTGACATTTTATCCATAAAAAATCCCGTTTTCCGGTTTTGTTCTATGGATTTTTAACAAAACCATAATTTACGGGTTGGTAGTTGCAGTAAAAACTTTGTCCTCGACTTTGTCAAGCCGGTGTTCGTGATTATCCAAAATATCATTATGATCTTTAAGTTGTTGCAGCGCTTTATCAATTTTTCCTCCTAATTTTACTTCAACCTGACTTATCCTTTCATTTGTAGCACTGAATAAATCCATTATTTCTTTAATTAAAACTTCATTATTTATAGTAATTGCATCATCAATTGTTTTCTTGACACTTTTATTATTTTCAGTAATTATATCCTTGACACTATCCTGTATAAATTTTTTATCACTTTTTGTCAGCATATGGTCTAATCATAATTCCTAATTCGGATTTTGTCAAACAGTAAAAATGTCTTGCTGTTGACGTAATATGCAAATTCGTATAAATTAATAATGATGAAGAACATCATTATTTTTATCCTCCTATTTATTGCTACCGTATCGCTGATTATTAATTACCGTTTATATATGTTACAAAAAAAATCAGCACCAACAACTACCGGATTTATATCGGCTAAAGTTATAAAAGTGATTGATGGTGATACTTTTGATTTGGAAAACGGGGAAAGGATAAGGCTGTATGAAATCAATGCGCCGGAATATCCCAAAGGCTGTCTGGCTTTAGAGGCTAAAACCAGGCTGGAAAACTTAATTCTTAATAAAAAAGTAAACTATAAAAAAATAACAAAAGATAATTTTGGAAGAATTGTAGCTTATGTTAATGTTGATAAATTGTTAATCAATGAAATATTGGCAGAAGAAGGATTAGCTGTATATACCAAAGGAAAAAATTTAACAGAAAACTCTATAATGATTGAAAGAGCTCAGGAAAAAGCCGAACTGGCTGAAAGAGGCATTTGGTCATCCTTATGCCAGACAAAAAAAGAAGGCTGTCTTATCAAAGGCAACTACCGCGAAGCGGACAATACGCGTATTTATCACATGCCAAACTGCTATAATTATGAAAAAACCACCATCAGGCCCGGTACGTCTGATAAGTGGTTTTGTACAGAGGAAGAAGCAACTACCACCGGTTTTGTTAAGTCTAAGGACTGTCCAAAATATAATTAAACTATGTCGGAAATATTTTCAAAAAGCTTTCGCGGTTTACCGCATGCAGTAATTAAATTTACTGAAATGCAATTAAAAGGATTTAACGAAAACTTTCCCGCACACAGTGAAGATTGGTCGGATTATATGACTGGATATTCAGCTGGATTTGCTTTACCACGATACCACGGTAATATAGCTCAGGATTGGATTTTATCACTAGCTAAAGCTCGTACGCCTAACAATGATCAAGTTACAGTTGTTGATTTAGGTGCCGTTGATGCAGGAGCTTTTACAGGTTTGGGAATTGAGCCGAAAACTGAGGGTTTAATCGATATACTGATAGCTAACGGATTGAGAGATGTATGCGCTTTATACGCATTCAATGGAGGTAAGGATCTTGGTAAAAATGCCAGAGAAATGGGAGTTAAATATGCTTACGGAAATATGTTTACGGATTTCCGGTCTTTTATACCCCAGCAAGGTGCCGACATACTTCTTGCCAGGAAAACTTTATATCAATCAATATTAGATCTCCTGGCTTTTGAAATCGCCAATATATCATTGCGAAATCCGGATTATGAATCTGACGGTGGTATTGGCTTTGCTTATAATGCTTTATGTGGAGGTTTTGATGGAAGCTTAATTTTTACTCCGGACGGTCGACAATTACCCGTCATTTCGTTATTAGATATACTAAAGAACGTTTTAGGTTGGGATTTGGAATATCATGGAGAATATGATATTCATGTTGCCTGGAGGAAAAAGAAAGAATTGGACACGTTACCGATAAAACTAATAAGAATTAGTAAGGAATTTGGCGATCAATTCAAATTCCTTCGTGCGGAATATGAATTGGATGGTCAATTGTTTTACCAACTCAAGGAAATGGACTATACATGGGAAGAAAGCGAATGGTACAAAAGGATGAAAAATCAGGGAGGTAGGAAAGTTATAAAGGAACTTTGGACAGAAAAATCTTGAAATCTTGAAAAACAAAAACAACAAAACAACCTTCAACAAATCTTTTGTATTTATTTCGATTACCTAAATAATATCCCAGATCAAGGATGTGTTTTGTATTTAAAAAATTATTTGTTTCGTTGATATATTCGCCAGCAGAAGAAAACGGATAATACCAAATATCGTCAATTCTGCCTATTAATCCGGAAACATACGGATTCAAATGTATATATCTGGAAACATGAATAAGTTGTTCTTCATCCATGATTGGTTTTGACCGGAATCGTGGTAAAAAAATCGGACCTTTTCTCTTATTTATTATATTACTGAATCTAGTTAATCCGTTTAAGACATCGCCCATGAATTTCGAAATACCTTTATCCTGTTTTTCTTTTAACAAAAAATGGAAATGATTCGGCATGAGGCAAAAAGCCAGAATTTCTATTTTATATTTATTGGATTTTTTCAAATGATTCCAATATTGGTCTTTGATATCAGGTTCCAACCGAAGCGTTTCAGAATAACTCATTTTTAGATCGGAATATCTATAGTAGTTGACCAGATTGAGAAAGTAATCTGATACGATTACGTCATTAAAAGGGTCTAGATTATCAATTGTTTTATTATAAATATGATAGTAATAGTTGATGACAAAGATATTGGAACGGGATGGCATATAATAAGAAGAACATTATTTGGAGCAATTGTCTATGGACTTTAATCTACAAATAACAAGAATTGGATTGATAGAACAATCTAACAAACCCCCGAGGTTGTTTTCAAATATTTTCTTTAAACCCATTAAAAAACTCCCGATTGCCTTTACCTACGAGCTTATATTTATGATCCTCAACTAAAATAGCTTGAGTATCGCTCAATGCAACAACAGGGTATTTTGTAGTTTTAGTAGCATCTTCAATGATTTTTCTATACCGTTCCTTAAAATGCGCAACTAGTATAAATGGTACGAGATTTAATGCTGTAAAATCTGTTAAGCCAATATGATTTCTGTCTTGGTGTTTCCATGTTGATTGTACGATGGTTGGACAAGCAATATAACTTCCTGCGCTAATCCCAATATATATTTTTCCTTGCAATATCAATTTCTTTATTACTTTATCAAAACCGCTTTTTCTGACAGCTTTTAATAAATAAAAAGTATTCCCACCCTGAACACATATAATATCTTTATTTTCTAACAAGTTAATTAATTCATTCTCATTTTTTCCTTCAATATCAATATCTTCAACATCAAAACCCAATTCTTTCATTTGTTGTTTATCTTTTAGCATATAATCTTGATTCGATTCTGCTTTAGCAGCAGTAATAATATGAGCAAGCTTTACTTGATGTGCCGGTCTGGGAAGAATTTTTATAATCTCTTCCCTTACGTTCATTCCTGCCGAAGTTAACAGAAGTTTCATAAATATATATTTCCGATTATTAATTTTCTTTTATTAATTCTATAAATTCAATTCTTTTAATGTTTTAAGAAAGTTAAAAATTTTCAGAGAAAATTTCTTGCGTGGTGGATCCGACAGGACTTGTTCAACTCGCAGTTAACGACATTTATGAGTTTTTACTGCGAGTTAATCCCGCCACGGGCGGGAAATCTGTGACCGCTGAGGGACTTGAACCCCCGGCCTTCACAATGTCAATGTGACGCTCTAGCCAACTGAGCTAAGCGGTCTAATTACAATGTCAATCCCGACTAAGTCGGGACAAATTCCACGCTCTAGCCAACTGAGCTACGGATCCATTTTAATTTTTCCTTCAGTAATAATCTTTTCAATATAATCTTTACGCTTTAGATTCTTTAATTTTAATTCTATTTTTCTTGCATCCGATAAGTTCTGATAATTCTGCGTTAACTCTACTTGATAAGGAATGAAAGGTTTTGTTGCTGTAACAAAACCTTGGTTATGTTCCCTAATCCTTCTTTCAATATTTTCGGTGCATCCAATATAATATTTATTAGTTATTAAACTTCGTAATATATATACAGTTACCATATTTGAAAATAACGTGCCGACGTTGGCAGTCGGCATCCCGACTTTGCGTCGGGACTCTAGCTCCGACGCTTTGGTCGGAGTCCGACATTACGTCGGACCAACTGAGCTACGGATCCTACTTAGCTTATTTTACCAAATAGCCGGCTGTTTTTGTATCCGGTAATTTTGACATTTTTAATCCGGCCGTTTAAATCACTATCGGTTTTTATATAGGCAGTAACCTGGTTATCCAATAATCCTTCCTGGAATCCGTAATAACGCTTTTTCAAAAATAGAGCTGTAAAATTTTTGTCATTATGCTTTTCTAAAAATCTATGGTATTTATCCTTTCCTAATTCAATCAGCGCTTTTGACCGTTTGGCTTTTATCGGTTCAGCCGGTTCTTTTAAACGCTTAGCCAGATAATATGCAGCAGTATTTTGGCGTTTGGAATAACGGAAAACATGAAATTTGCTGATAAGCGAATTTTTAAGCAAATCATAGGTTTCCTGGAAATCGCAATCACTTTCATCCAAAAACCCGACAATAATATCGGTGGCTATTAACGCCATTGGATTCAGTTCATAAATTAATTGGAGTTTTTCTCCAATTTCTTCCCGGGAATAGCCTCTTTTCATCAGATTAAGGATTTTATTTGATCCTGACTGGATTGGAATATGAAAAAAATCAACCAAGCGGTGATTGCTTTGATATTTTTTATAAAATTCTATAAATTTATTGTCAATACTCCACGGATGGATTGAGCCGCAGCTTATGCGCGGTACGTGTGTTTTATCAAAAATGGTTTTTAACAGGTCGATGAATGATTCTCCGGTATCATATCCGAACGATTGAGTATTGATTGCCGTTAAAATCACTTCTTTGGCAACACTTTCATTATTCTTAATTCTTGATACTATCTTGTTGATTCTTACTGATTTGGGTGTTCCGCGAAGGTAAGGAACTATACAGTAGCTGCAAAAGCGGTTGCAACCGTCCTGGATCTTGAGCAGCAAACGGCCCGAGTTAATGAATTTACCCGAAAATTCAAAGGGTTTACTTTCTGCAGGAGTTTTGCTCTTATTTATCCATTTTTCCAAATAATCGGCAAGAAATTCTCTTTGGTCATTTCCAATCATAAAATCTATCGGAAGATTCTTGTATAAATTATTCTTTAACCAGTAAGTGGCAGAACAGCCTGTGGCAACAATTTTAGTATTGGGGTATTTACGTTTTGTTTGGTATATAAACTGCCTGGCTTCCCTTTCAGCTTTTTCAGTAACAGAACATGTATTGATGATAAATATATCGGGCATATTGTCCGACCAAATCAATCCCCTTTTGAAAAGCTCTTTATTGATTTCCAGACGCTCGGCTTCGTTTACTCTGCATCCGAAACTAAATGTGCGGAAGGATCTTTTCATAATCGGAATTTAATTATACATTATCAATTCTTACTTCTAATTATCCAAAATATTGCTTTTTGCTTACTATCATCAATTATAATTCAGCAGATTGGAATTTCTTGACAAACCTATAAATTTGTGCTATAATACTAACAGATCCTAAGGTTGTTGAACATTCGTTCAAAAGCTTTAGGATTTTTTTATGAGAAACTTTTACGCTGTAATATTTTCCATATCAATATTATTGTTGTTATTGTTAAAGCCTACAAACATCATGGCGCAGCTTATCGCCGATTCTTCAGCCAATATATCCTATAACAATGAAATTGGTTTGCATAACAGCTTATTTGTCAAGAAATTGGCCATGAAGAGAATTTTGGAAAAATACAATTCCCCGCTGAAAGACGAGGTTGATTCATTTATCAGTGCCTGCCAGAAATATGATCTGGATTGTTTTTTGCTGCCTTCTATTTCCGGATTGGAATCAACGTTCGGTAAATTTATCTTGCCTGCGTCGCATAATCCTTTTGGATGGGGTGGCGGATAGGCAGGATTTATTCGGAAAGTCCTACCTGGTCCCCGCGCATATTGTATTTCATGAATGAATTTAACAAAGAAGAACAAAATATTCTCTTGTTTTCATCCAAAAATCGAGTATACTGATCGTATCCCGCTAATGCGGGAGTACGAACAGTTATGTCGCTAGCAAATTCATTGCGTAGCGGTATATACTAAAAAAAGTTTATGCATACATATAAAATAAATAAACTTCCGAAAAATACGGTTGAAATCCAACTGATCATACCCAAAGAAGACATCAAAAAAGAATATGATGCTGTTTTCATCAAACTGCAGAATGATCTGGAAGTAGAAGGCTTTAGAAAAGGGAAAGCGCCCAGATCAATTGCCGAGAAAATTTTGACTAAGGAAACGGTTTTTAAAGAGCTTCTTTCCCCGCTTTTATCCAGATTATATGAGGAGATAGTAAAAAAGGAAAACCTAAAACCCATAATTACTCCGCGGGTGGAACTTGTTAAGGCCAAAGAAAATGAAGATTGGGAAATAAAG
>Ga0075671_19_pt3 | contig 6289 bp, 8 predicted proteins | sample RifGroA2_FD_68415 | JGI IMG/M metagenome (GOLD analysis project Ga0075671, IMG submission 68415) | Microgenomates (Roizmanbacteria) bacterium GW2011_GWA2_36_23
TCCGGCGATTCCTCAATCAAAATCGGTGTCAATAAACCCTGGGATTTAACATCACCGACTCCAACCCAAACCCCAACTCCGACACCTATTCTTTCCTTGCCATAATTGGAAACAGTTAGAAATAATAAAGAAATTCGTTGAAACTGATAGATTTTAAAAGAAATTAATTGAAATAAACTGAAATAATATTGAAATTATTTAAACTGTTTAATTTCTGATGTGATTGCATAAAGAATTGTCTGGTTTCGTCATCCCCGGCTCTGATCGGAGTTGAGACAGACTTAGGTTGAATTGTTATTCCCGCGCAGGTTGGAATCCGGACTTTAATTAACGTGGATTAAGAAACTTAATTATGTCATTCTGGTTAAGTCCGTCGTAACGTCGGATCGTATCCAGAATCAAATCGATAAATAAATATTTGTGCTAAAATATTAAGAATATGGGATTTGAAGCGAGACAGGATTTCTTAACAGAAGAAGTCCTTACTAGAACAATTCAAGAAACCACAGATACTAATCCTCTAAGGAGACAGCCATATGCTGAAGATTACAGTAACGTTGCCTATAGATTAGTTAGGGGCGCAATTCATGGTAAACGTCTTCATTTGGGCGAACCGGAAAAAGGATATCGAGATCTTGAATCTTTTACCGACGCTGATGGTTCAGAAATTCAACTATCTCGCAAACAAAAACCGTATTTTTATATTCCTGGATCTCAAGTGGAGGGATGGCCAGGTGGTAATCCTGAACTTGGACAACTTTATGTGTGTGGGTCAGACTTACTTAAACTGCAATCATTTATTTTTACAGATACAGAAAAACAACAAATTTTGCCAATATTACTACAAAAGGGGGCTTTATTTTACTATTCACCTTTTAATACTGAAGAAAATGATATGTTAGTTCGAATGGAGGATCCAGATAAAGGAGTGCTGGTTCCAGTAGATACATTTGAATCAGGAGATGTTCAGCTTTCAATTGGTGAAGACGATCATCACAACCAAAAGGTTTTTATGACCAAACAATTTCTGCTGCATCCAGCTAAAATTGAATTAGCATTACCTAAGTCAGATCCAAGATATTTTGAAGATCGAGTATTAAGAAATTTAGTGGGTTTGGCAGATAGTGTCGGTACACAAATGACTGGTTGGGATACTGGTCGAGAAGGTCAACTTTCAGCAAGACGAAACCTTGTTTCACAGCGAGTAAAATCTGTTGTAATGTCAATGAGTCAGATTGGAGCAGTTATTGGAAAATAACTTTATAATAATATTTATTTTAGTAAGATCTTTTTAAGATAATTCTCGACAGACTGTTGAAGGTATGATTTGATTTCATCTTCCGAGTATTTCCTATCAATGAATTCGATAGGCACTGTCTTTACATCATCAAAATATCTCAATTGTTCTAAAAATTGAGTTGAGACAAATTCTCCTTTAAATTTTGTATTTGCCAACCTGATAATTTCGTTTAAGTCAATGTAACCGTTTTTCAAAACATAAAATATGTCAACATAATCGCGCCAGACTGTGCGTCGTCCTATTGTATGCGCTTTATCACTCACGATGTCATCTATTGAGGCAAGAGGTAGGGAATCGGTTAAAACCAATGGTTGAAGCGGTTTGAAATAATACCAAAGTAAAGTAACTTTTGTATTGTTTCGGGTAGTGAAACTTATCTGATCGGTCGAATTTATATAGAATTTAACTTCACCAAATACTTCTTTAACTTTAAGCCGCAAATTATTGTTTATATGCCGATTAATAAAAATATCAAAATCTTCCGAAATCCGATGATGCAACTGAAATGCTAAAGCAGTGCCACCTGCCAAATAACCTTCATGCGCAAACGCTTTCAGTTTATTGAAAATATCCTGTCTAATGTTATCCAATATATCGAGATGTATTTTTGACATAATAACGTTCATCAGGATGCCACTGTTTTAATGCAAGAACGGCATCTTTGATGAAATAAAAACGGGAACGGCTATAATTTTTAAACGAAACCATAAAAACGTCAATTATTATTTTCTTCGGATACGTCTTAATAAGCCATGAAATATCTTCAAGTCTTCCAAAACACAATATTTGATGAATTATGTAGTATTTATCTTTTTCCAGGTTGAGATTTTTAATGTTTACTGACCATAAAACCGATTGAAGATTTTTTGGAGGTTTCATATTAATATTATACTATTTTGCCTGAAATTTGATATCAAGACCAAATGTTTTTTTTGATTTTTTCCAGCTCTTCTTTTGCTTCTTCCTCGGTTATGTTTCTTTCTTTGGAACTGAAAAAAAATCGCAGGGATATTTTATTTTGATATGCGCCAAGAAACCGGAGATCGGCAAGCAACTTGGATAATTGGTATACTGTTTTTTTTATATTGCGATAAGGATTGCCGGGGTTTGCTTCCACTGTTAAATCCAATTTTATGGTGGCATATGGATTTATCGGTTTATAATCAGCGATATCGCGGGAGTATTTGATAAGCTTGGAAAAGTCAAATATAGCCAAATATGCATCATTCTTAAGTTTATTTTTTATTTTATATTCTGCTTTCAGTTGTCCGAATTCTGCAACCAGTTCTTTTCCTACTCTGATTTCTCCCAGGTTTGAGGGATTTAGCAAAGGATGACCGCCTCTACTGATTTCATAATCGGGAAAATGCAGCTCAGACATTAGCGCATCGCATATACCTTTCATATCTGCAAAATCCGTATTGGTGATAATACCGACTTTATATTCTTCAATGGGAAGATCGTTTACCCTCGGTATATATGTTTTGCCTATTTCAAACATCCGCAGATTTCTACTTTCGTCAGGTACAGTATTGTAGCTAATTTTGCCTTCGTTTTCTTTGATATTCTTGATAAGAGAAGGCATAAGATCTGTTCTTAAATATTTAATATCCTCGGAAATGCTGTTTTGTAAAGTCAAATGAGGAATATCTGTCAGGCCGTTATTCTCCATCATTTCTTTGGAGATCATAGAATAATTGATTACTTCGTGGAGACCCAGGTGTTTCAAAAACAGCTTTATTTTATTCTGGTATACGAAAAGGAGCTCCATTTCTTTTGAACGTTTGACATAAGCCATTGGCTGAAGTCTGTTTGGAAGGTTAAAGTAACCGTAGATTCTGGCAATTTCCTCAACCAGGTCTTCTGCAATAGTGACGTCGGCTTGCCTGAATGACGGAATCTGCAATTTCAGTTTATTACCGGTTTCCAATACCTTAAAATTCAGATCTTTTAATATGTCGGTAATCTGCTTCTCAGGAATATCAATTCCAATTCTTTTAATGATAAAGTCAATTGTGGTGGTAATGAAAACCGGTTTTTCCGGATCGGGAAATATGTCAATAATCCCGCCTGCCACTTTGGCTCCGCTATATTTTTTAAACAATTCCACTCCCCTAAACAATGCTGTTTTGGCAATTAAAGGATCGGGGTTTTTTTCGTTGATGGTTGCAGCCACAGTTCTGATGCCGTATCTCATGGAGCTTCGTCTGATTGTGGTCGCATTATTGGTTTCCAGGAAAAAAATTATTCTCTTGGTATCGGAAGTAACAACACTGTTGGCAGTACCCATTATTCCGGGCAGATCTATCACCCGACCGGTTCCATCGTCAATGATGACATCCTGAGAGCTCAAAATATATTTTTTTTCATCAAGAGTAACTATTAATTCTTTTTCTTTGGCGTTGCGAATTATGAATTTGTTTGTTTTTATCCGATCGTAATCAAAAACATGAGTCGGTTGGCCTGTTTCTGTCATGACATAATTGGTTATATCTACCAGGTTATTAAGAGACCTTATACCTGCCGCTTCCAGCCTATCTTTAATAAACTGAGGCGAATTTCCGGTTGTTATATTGTCCATAACAACAGCCATAATTCTTTTGCACAATTTACTTTTATCAGTGACAACCAATGGCATTGGTTTTTCGCTTTCAATCACAGGTTCTTTTACTTGTAAAGGTTTAAATGAAGATTTTATTCCAAATCTTTTTAAAATGACGGCTGCCTCCCTGGCAATGCCAATGACAGATGCCGTATCTATTCTGTTGGAAGTAATTTCAATGTCATAAATATAATCATCACCATTTTTTACCACACTTTCAACCGATGGTCCGCAGAGGGATAAATACTTTTGTATTTGTTCAGGTGTCGCTTCTGTATCCAAATATTCCAGCAGCCAGTTGTGAGTTATTTTTATATTCATGTTAAATCGATTTCACTGATAAAAAGCGGATTTACACTGATCCGTGAAAATCCGTTTTCTAATCTGCGAAAATCTCTTAGTTAGAACTGTTCCAAAAATCTAATATCCCCTCCATAATAATTCCTTATATCGTCCAAGCCGTATTTCATCATTATTACTCTTTCTATTCCAAAACCAAATGCCCAGCCGGTATATTCTTCCGGATCAATCTTGCCTGCATTCAGCACGTTGGGATGAACCATACCAGTGCCGCCCAATTCCAGCCAACCGGATTTGCAGACTTTGCATTTTTTAGTTTCAGTCACCCGCAGGGTGTCCATCACAGAACCTTTTCCTTTGCACACGGTACAGGTAATATCTACTTCAAATGAAGGTTCCGTAAACTGAAAATGATGAGGACGCAAGCGCGTTTCCGTATCCGGGCCGAAATATTCCTTGGCAAAATAATCCAAAGTGCCTTTTAAATGAGTGATATTTATTCCCTTATCAACACAAAGCCCTTCAAACTGGTGGAACATCGGAGTATGGGTCGGGTCCCAATTAGGGCGGTAACATTTTGAAATGTTAATCATTCTTATCGGAGGTTGGCCGGCTCGCAGCATTTCCCGGTTTTGGCCGGATGAAGTGTGCGGTGTCAAGAGCATTTTACCAAACTGCGCATGAGGAGCGGTATCGATAAACGATGTTTCAAAATCATCGCGGGCAGGATGATTTTTTGGCATATTCAGTGTTTCGAATGCAAAATGCTCCCATTCCACTTCAGGATAGGACACCCGTATAAAGCCTATTTTTTCATATATTTCGCTGATTTGTTCAATTGCCAGTGAAATAACATGCAAACTGCCTTTGGCAAATTTTTTACCGGGTAAAGTTATATCGGTTTCAGCGCCATCCGTATCTTTGGTTATTAATTGCTTTTTCTTTTCATCCAGCAATTGAATAACAGAACTTTTGAATTTGTTTATCTGCATTCCGTAGTCTTTTTTTTGATCGTTAGGTACATTTTTCAACTCCTTGAGAAGGTCATTAATTATGCCATTTCGTCCTAAATAACGAATTTGCAGATCTTCCAGATTTGCAAGAGATGCAACATTTTGCAGTTCTTCTTCGAATTTAACTGTCGTATCGTCTACTTTTCGCATAAAAAGAATTATAAATGAAGCGCATATAAATGACAAGCAGCAACCAATAAACTTTTATTATTTGGTTTTTTCAACGATTTTACTGAAGATATCGGGATGTTCAACTGCAATTTGGCTCAGTATTTTTCTGTCCAGTCCGATATTTTTTTGGTGGAGGGAATTGATAAATTTGCTGTAAGTCAGTCCGAAACTTCTGACAGCTGCATTCAACCTGATTATCCACAGTGTCCTAAAATCTCTTTTTTTTAATTTCCGTCCGACAAAAGCATATTCGCCGGCATGCAAAACCGCTTCTTTAGCTTTTTTGAATTGCTTATGCCTGGTCATCCAGTAGCCTTTTGCCAGTTTTAAAACTTTACTGTGTTTTTTCTTAGCTGAAATTCCGCCTTTTACTCTAACCATAGAGCTATATTATACAAAAAATGTTATTAAATTCAATAGATTCCCGGTTTATTTCAAACCCATCATTCTTAAAAGTTTGTTTTTGAACGCGCCTTCAACAGTTTTCATTTGTCTCATTCTTCTGATTCTTTTTTTACTTTTATTCGCCTGCAAATGCCGAATTCCCTGTGAGCGGTGCATCACTTTTCCGTTTTTAGTAATTTTAAACCTCTTAACAGCCGATTTTCTGGTTTTTTGTTTAGACATATTTATAAATTGTGTTACTGATTTAATTTCAGTATCTATTAATTATTAATAATATCCCGACGTTAAAAGTCGGGATGATCAACCCACTATTGTAAATGTTAATCATTTCTTTTTCCCGACAACAGCCCTGATAACCCTGCCTTCGATTTTAGGCTCCTTGGACACTGTTACTTCGCCAAGAGTACCGATATACTTATTGATCAAATCAAAAGCCATGGTTTTCTTGACAATTTCCCTACCCCGTAGTGTCAAGTTAAGCCGAAGCTGATGGCCGTC
>Ga0075671_18_pt1 | contig 2501 bp, 4 predicted proteins | sample RifGroA2_FD_68415 | JGI IMG/M metagenome (GOLD analysis project Ga0075671, IMG submission 68415) | Microgenomates (Roizmanbacteria) bacterium GW2011_GWA2_36_23
CCGGTTGACAAAAACGAAGATCAACTCTTAAATGAAATGCGAAAAACAACCAGGTATATGATCAGGAAAGCTATTCGGGATGGAGTTGTGATAGAGAAGAGAACAGACAGAAAAGCCATTGAAATTTTTTGGAGAATCTATCAGGAAACCGCCAAGAGGGAAAAATTTGTTCCATTCTCCAGGGATTTTATTTCAAAAGAGTTTGAGGCTTTCCACAAATCCGGAAATGCCATGTTTTTATTAGGAAAAACTAACGGCAAATACTTGGCTGCTTCGCTAATTGTATTCACTAAGTCCACTGGTTTCTACCATCAAGGCGCTTCTATCCATTCAAAAATACCGGTTCCATACCTTTTACAATGGGAAGCAATAAAAGAAACTAAAAAAAGAGGCTGCCGATATTATAACTTCTGGGGTATTCTTCAAGAAGGCAGAACACCCAAAAACTGGGGCGGGCTAACTATGTTTAAGCAAGGTTTTGGCGGGCACCAGATTGACTATTGGCCAACTCAAGATTATATACTTTTACCAAAATACTATTTGACATATTTCTATGAAAAGTATTTGGGTTGGAAAAGAAATATATGAACAATGATTGTTCCTGTGTCATTCCATTTTATAATGAAGGCAAAAGGCTGCTAAGAGTACTCCAAACCGTCGTTAAAGTCAAAAATATCAAAGAAATTATTTGTGTTGACGCAGGATCGGAAATAAATATTCATAATAAAGTAAAGAGGTTATTTCCCTATGTCAAATATCTGAGAACATCCGGCAATTCGGGAAAAACCAAAGCCATGTTTAAAGGTGTTTCTCTAACTTCTTCAAAATATATATTATTTTTGGATGCTGATCTGCGAAAACTGAATCGCAAAGAATTGGAAACAGCAATAAGCATAGTCAAAAAAAATCAATCTATAGATATGCTTATACTAAGGCGAATGAACGGCAGGCTGGAACCTACGTGGTTCAGGGCAGACACGATTTTTTCCGGAGAAAGAATAGTCAAAAAAAAAGATTTTTTGGAAGTCATCAGCACTTTGAAACCGTCGGGCTATCAGATTGAAATAGCTCTGAACAAATTTATGATGGAAAACCGGAAAAAAGTATTTTGGTTTCCGTCATCAGCCCTTAATACCATGAAAAGAGTTAAGGTGGGTTTTGTTCAAGGTTTGATAAATGAAATAAAAATGCATTATAGTATGATACAGTTTGCCGGATTATTTAATTACTTCTATCAAACCATCAGTTTCTGCAAACAGCCGGTAAAATCTAGTTCAGTTTGACCAGTTTACCCAAATCACGCGCCCGGTCATACATATAATAAAAAAACTTAATCGATAGAACTAAATATACCAGGTTCAACCCAAAGCTTAAGTATAAATTAAACCAGTTTATATTACCGCTAAATAAAATGCTTCTCATTTCCTCAAATACGTAAGAAGAGGGGAGTATGAGAGATATTTTTTGAGCCCAAACCGGTAATGCTTCCCTGGGATAAAATACGCAGGAAAACGGCTGAAGGACGAATACAATTGCCCAAGCCAGCTCCGACAATGACCAACCATAACGCAAAAGCAAAGCATTGATAAATATTCCGGCGCTCCATCCTATCAGCAATAAATTTATCAACAGAAAAGGAATATGCCAACCGAAAGTCGTATAAAAATTAAATTTGTATAATACAAAAGCAGATACAGTCAAAGTAGTTACGGTAACGATTAATTTAATCAAATTAAGGATGATTGCGCTGATTAAATATTCGCTGATTTTTAACGGTGAAGAAAAAATATTTATCAGATTGTGATTCCATGCTTCTTCCAAAAAATTAACCGACATTTCATTCTGCGCCCTCCATAAAATATTCCAAAAGATTACCCCGCCTAGAATAAAAGTAACTATCGAGAAAGAGGTAATTGATTGTTTTTGCAGATAAGAACTGGTTATACCCCAGATTATCAAATCGAGAAATGGCCAACCGAAACTCCACATAAACCGCTCGATTGACCTGAACCAAACGTACATGTAACGGATTATCATGGCATTAATTCTTTGGATACTCATTTATTTTCACGAACAACTTTTAAGAAAAAATCTTCTAGTGTAGGTTTGTCGATATTTATTTGAGCATACTTTAATTTGGCCATTGAAAACCGTCCCAACAACTGGCCGATCTTTTCTTCTTCAGTTTCAATCGTAAAATAATTCCCCGAAAGCTTGTATTGATAATGGTAATTGTCCAACAATATCTTTACCTTTCCTGTTAGAGTATCATCAAATGCCAGCCTAATACGGCAGAATCTAATTTTTTGCGCTAACCCGGACGGTGTATTTTCGGCAATAATTTTTCCATGGTCAAGAAATATTACTCTGTCGCATAATTCAGTAACCTCAGCCATGTTATGGGAAGTAAACAAAACCGTCATTCCCAATTCCTTCACTTTTTTCAGTATGAATTTTCTGGTCAAATCGGCAATGTCCGGATCCAAAAATACCGTTGGCTC
>Ga0075671_18_pt2 | contig 1059 bp, 2 predicted proteins | sample RifGroA2_FD_68415 | JGI IMG/M metagenome (GOLD analysis project Ga0075671, IMG submission 68415) | Microgenomates (Roizmanbacteria) bacterium GW2011_GWA2_36_23
TCCGAAACCTCGTATAATCTGGCAAAAGTATAAAGATTTTCTTTTATGGTCAATCTCCAAGGCAAATTAACATAAGCTGCCGAAAAATTCATTTGCTTCAGTATTTTCTCTCTGTTCTTTTCAAAAGGTAAACCAAAAATAATTATTTCTCCTTTGGTAGGCTTGGTCAAACCAAGCAGAATGTCAATGGTGGTAGTTTTTCCGGCTCCGTTTGGACCAAGAAAACCCAATATCTCACCTTCCTTAATTTCGAAGGAAATATTATTAACCGCCGTAAAATCGCTTTTTTTAAACCAAAAACCTTTGACGGGAAATTTTTTTGTCAGGTTTTTGACTGAAAGTATGGACATATAAAGATTATAGCAGCTAAGGTTATTATCTTACTTCGTATTTACTATCTGAGAGGCGAATCTTGAATTAAAAATTCCGGGTCTCAGGCGGGATAAGTAAAATAAATTAGTCTCTGACTGTTCCGAACCTGAAATCACAGATACGGCAGCAGTATAACCGGCCTCCTTGACTATATCTAGCGATTCCTGAGAAAACGCACCGTAAGGAAACGCAAAAGTATAGACCGGAAAACCGAACATTTGTTCAAGCAGTACCTTACTATTTTTTATTTGTTTCTCCGCCAGATCTTTGACAACGCTTTTCAAATAAACATGATCAAGAGTATGAGAACCTATTTCCACCAGATTGCTTGATGCGATTTCCTTAATCTGGCTTTCATTCATGAATCCCTTCCAACCAATATAATCGTAAATCACGTAAACGGTAGCCTTCATCTGGTATTTTTTGAGGATCGGATACACCACTGTATAAAAATCCTCATAACCGTCATCAAACGTCAAAACAACGCTTTTTTTAGAAGGAATAATATTGCTGTTTATGATTTCCGGAATATCTTTGACAAAATACGTCTTGAAATTATTGTCGTGCAACGTCTTTATTTGGGATTCAAATACATGAGGAAGAATATCCAGCTTTATTTTAACTATATCATCAAGATCCTTGACGTATTCCACATAATGATACATAAGTACCGGTATATCGAATCTT